>JAABUS010000258.1_pt1 | contig 133296 bp, 15 predicted proteins | sample 5560161 | NCBI WGS metagenome assembly JAABUS01 (sample SAMN10711885, study PRJNA513376) | rock metagenome | isolation source: Antarctica rocks | place: Antarctica: Victoria Land, Trio Nunatak nord | collected 2016-01-04 | reverse complement strand
ATATATGGACTATATATAAGAGTATTAATAAAGTATATATACGCGTATATATAAATTATATAAGAGTAGTAATAGGGTATATATATACGTATATATAATTATATATAGAGGTATATATAAACTATATAAGGGTATTAATAAAATATATATATATAAGTTATTATTACTTTTATATATAACTTATTCTTACCCTTATATATAAGTTATTATTACTCTTATATATAGTTTATTTTTATTTTTATATATAGTTTATTCTTATTTCTATAAATTATATATAATTAATACTAAAAAGTTAGTCTAAATTAAATATAAAACTTAGTATTTCTTAATCGCTTTCCTAATTATCCTAATCTTTATACTATTTAATAGAGGATATATACGCGTATATATAGGCTATATATAGGGGTAGTAATAAAATATATATAAATATATATATAAGAGTAGTAATAGAGCCTATATACGCGTATATATAAATTATATATAGGAGTAGTAATAAACTATATAAGAGTAGTAATAAACTATATAAGAGTAGTAATAGGGTATATATATATATAAATTATATATAGGGGTAGTAATAAGCTATATAAAAGTAATAATAAAATATATATATAGTTATATAAAAGGGTAGTAATAGGTTATATAAGAATAATAATAAAATATATATAGTTATATATAGAGGTAATAATAAGTTATATAAAAGTAATAATAAAATATATATATATATATATATAATTATATATAGGGGTAGTAATAGGCTATATAGAAATAATAATAAAATATATATACGCGTATATATAACTATATATAAAGGTAGCCTTATAAAGAGAGTAAAGAGAAAGAGAATAATAAAGAATCTCTTCTCTTCTTTAGATTAAAAAAGGGAATAATCTTAAACTTATTTTTTTTCTTCTCTTCCCCGGAGGAAAGGGAAGGGAAGGGAAAAGAAGATAATTTTTATTTTATTCCGTAGTATAAATAGCCCGACGTAGACTCGGAGTTAATATACGATAACTTCGGGCGCTCGACGGTGGCCTAGAGTTAATATACGAATAATCTCGAGTATTTAAAGGCGCTCGATATATATTTAAAATTAAAATTGAATTAATACTTTAGTATCGGTAAATTTTAAAAGTAAATATTAATATACTCTAAACGCTATTAACTCTACTAGAAAACCGTTTATAAATTCATACTAAAACTCTATATTAAATACCGACTCGAGGTTTAGTAGGATTAGTAAATCGGGGTCTCGAGTAGGGTCCTATTAATAAATCGTATTTATTATTAATAAGTTTAGTAACTCGATAAATTATTAATAATTTAAATACCGAACGAAAGCCCCCATTATATATTTAATAGTATATACTATAGTATACATTATAGTATAGGCTATAATATGAGTTATAGTATAAGTAATTATATAAGTAATAGTATATACAATTATAGTATACGTAAAGGTATACGTAAAGGTATACGTAATTATAGTATATATAAAGATAATACGCAAAGGTATACGCTATAATATGGAATATATATATATATTCTCCCCGAATATACCTACGTGACGCCCCTATAAGAATTTTCGTTAAAATTTATTATTCCGGGCCCGGTAGGTCGCTAGCGTTAATAGTTATTATTAAAGATCGCTATTATTAATAGCGATAATTATAGAACTTTATTTATTTCAACCCTATTATAGGGCTAAGCTACTATTAGTATATTAATAATATATATAAATTACTAAAGTTATTTAATCCGGCTAAAATTAACCCGAAGTTATTAAATTTATTAAAAGTAATTTACCTAGACCCCCGATTTATTAAATTTACTAATAGGACGCTAGTAACTCTATCCGTAAATTAGGGCTACTAGTAGTATTCTATTAATAACTTTTCTTAGTAAAAATTACTAATAGGATACTACTAGCCTTATCCGCGCGGGTAGTAACTCGGTTTTTAATAAGAGTTTTTAAAATTTACCGATAAGAGGTCGCTTTAGAGGCTAGATTATATAATTTAGAACCTAAAATTTTATAAATTCTTAATATTTTATAATCGCTTTTATTAACGGTAACGACTCTTTAAAATTATCTTTAACCCTAGTAAATTTTAATCTTTAGAATCGATCGATTCAAGCGAAATCCTCGTAGAGGTAATATATAAACTATATATTAAAATATATATTAATGATTTAGAAGTATAATAATAATAGTTATAAAAATATAATAACGATAAAACTATAGTTATAAATAATTATAAATAGAATAAAACTATAACTATAAATAGGGATTATAGACGGGGGTTAAAATTAATAATATATCTCTAATTTAGCGCCCGTTAATAGTAATTTTAAATTTACTCGATATATATTTAAATAACTCTAGGCCCCTTAACTATATATCTCGGGCGTATATCGAGTTAGTAAATAAATATCGTATTTAAGGCTTTTAAGGCGCCCGTCGAGCGCTTTAAACTATAATCGAGTTACTTTTTATGTTACTAACGAACTTTAATTTAGAAAAATTACTAATGAGATACTACTAGCCCTATCCGCGCGGGTTATAACTTGGGTTTTAGTAGGAGTTTTTGAGATTTATTAATATTTCTTCTAGACGAAAAGAATAGAGGTCTTTTTTAAATTTACGAAGTATTTAATTTAATTCCTCGTTAAAACGTCGTTTAAATATCTATTTAATTTTATTAATTTAATATTAAATAAATTATAGAGAAGTTTATAAAGTAGATCTCCTTCGGTTTTAATTATATAATTATTACTTTTATATAAAGATAACTAGCCTATTTTCTTATTTAAGAAAATATTAATAAAATTACTAAATTCTTCTAGGAGTACTAGTAGTATATTAATATTATAATTAACCGATATTATATCTATTATCGCGTTACTTTAATATTTAGTTATTCTTTTATTCTTTTATTCCGAGTTAAATAAATATATTTTTATATATATTAATATATAAACTACTAGTTTAGTCCTTAAGGATATAATAAAGTCTTTAGATTTTCTAAATTAAATATACCTCTAATAATACCGAATCGCTAGGTACGTATATTAAGATTTAATTAAATTCTTTCTATTTCTAAAATTAGTATATTTAAAATAATACACGATCTCTTTTTATTAATAATATAAGAAATATTATTATATATTTTAGAATATCTTTCTAAATTAGTAAAACGATAATTTATATAGTAAATACTATAGTAATAAACTATTTATTTATTTATTTATTTTGGATATAGAAGCGGCGCGTTTCTTATATATTTAAAATTATATTACTTTATAAAGTATTTATTAATAATATTTATCTCTACTCTAGGATTTATATCGCTTATAATTATATACTCTATAAATTTAATATCCTTGAAATTAAGAAGTACGTAATAATTAATATATATACTCCGCGAAATAATTTCTTCTTATTATCTCTTTAAGATAGAGATTTCTTTAAAAATTCGTTATTTCTTATAATTTTATAATTATTTATATAACTAATTATACTAGACTTCTTCTTAAGGTAATTAAAGAATATATATTTATATTCTTTATAATTATAATATTTAACCTCGCTAAGGTCCCGTTTATAAATTATTATAAATTTATCTACGTTTTTAGATTTTAATAAAATTTCCTTATTAATTTTATTAATTTTATTCTTAATTTTATAACTATTTATTTTTAATTTCTTATAAAAGCCCGAATAATTATCTTAATTATTACTTTTATATTTCTTCTTATTCTTTATTAAGTTATATTTAAATCGTATTATAAATATTATAAATTCACTATATATTATAGGAAGAAACGGAAGCCGATTAATTTTTTATATAATATTATCGCGTAGAGGTATTAATAAATAAATAAACAATTACTCTTTATTATAAAAGAGTAACTAGGTTTCTAATAAATTAAAATATATTTTAAATTCCCGTATCGTCTAGTTTAGTCTTTAATTTATATATTAATATTATATATTTATATCTAGTTATCGGTTTATTAAATTCTTAATATAATTAAAGAGAAAGTTAGAAAATACCTTTTAATTAAGGCTCTCCGTTAGGTAACTATTTTTATAATTATTCTAAATATCTTTAATATAGTTTTTTAATATAGGTATTACGTATAATATCTTCTTATTATTTATCGAAAAATTATATAATATAAAATGAAAAATAATTTCCGTATTATAAATCTAATCGCGGTAGTCCTATATATTCTTTTTATAAAAGTCTCGGAGTTTATTAAGATATAAATTCTCTTATCGTATTACTAGATCGTATTAATTATAATTAATCGTCGAATTATTTTCGGATACTACCGAGAGTAAATCTCTAAATATAATAATAAATAATATAACTAGTAGATACTCGTTTTTAATATCTTGAGAATAACTTTAAATTTCGCGCTCTAGTTATTTATTTTCGTATTCGATAATTATAAATATTATATATTTTCGAAGGATTCCTTATTAGTACTTTATATTATTTAATTTAATATTAATATAAAAGTCTCTAAACTCGTCTACGGAGTCTATATTAATAATATATTTATTTTATATTTAATTTACTTTTATACCTCTAATGAATTATTATTTAAAAAGATTTAGAGAGTTTAAAACTATTAAGTTATAATATTTAAAATATATATAATAATATAAAAATTAATTATTAGAATCCTAAATAAATATAAGTTATTTATTAAAAAGGTCTATATTATAAAAGTTATCTAGCGAGTATATTAAGATATTAGACTATATATTAATACTCCTCTTCAGTCTTTACTATTATACGTATATTATCGCTCTTTTTAAAATAGAGAAACAGGGCCCTTTAAATCTAAATACTAGTAGTTATTCTCTATTACTATAACTAGGCTTATTATATATAAGGTTATTTAGTTAATTACCGCTTTATCCTCGTTTTAGCCTCGTTTTCTACCTCGTCTCTTCCTCGTCTCTACTCTTTAAACTCGTATCTTGATTATCTCTAATTTTAATCTCTAGCTCGTCTTTAAATAAGACCGGTATATTTCTTTAAAACGATTTAATCTCCTAGACTTTATCTAGGTATTAAGGCTCTCCGTTTAATATTTTAATATAACGTCGATAGAACCTAGGTTAATTCTTTTAGAGAGGAGTATCAAGAATTAATAAATAATAGTCTTCGTACTAGTAGTTAAATATAACTAAATAGATTTAATAAACTTGATTAATAGTTTAATAAATATCTATATTTATAATTTATAATTAAAAGTTTTAAGGAAAGTTAAGTACGAAGTTTTTATCTATTAAGAAAATACGTAGTTTATATAGAAGAAGGAAACTACGCTATTTATTTACTTATTTATTTATTCCTATATTAAATAATTAAGTAGTTAAATATTTATTTATTTATTAATCTATATACTACGTCGAGTAATAAATAATCTTTTAATTTATTAAATATACTAAGTTTATTAAAGTCTTAAAAGAACTTTAATTATAATACTATCTCTCCCTTTTAATCTTCTTTATTCTTAAAAATAATTTTATATCTTCTTATTAAATAAAGTAATGTAATAATTTATAGGAATAAATCGTCTTTAAAGATTTTATAATTATAGTTATTTATACGCGCTACACGATATATTAAATAGAATATCGATTATTATCCTTATCGAAGAAATACGGGGAGTATATTAGGATTAGAAAAAAATATAAACCCTTAAAGTCCGTTATTAATTTCTCGAGGATTAATAAAACTCTAGAGTATTTAGAGGGTAAAGAAAAAAAATATAAAATTATATAAAAAGCGGCGAACGAAATCGTTAATTAAAAAAATACGAAATTAAAGAGACTTCGCTAATAAAATAAATTCCTAAAGAAGCGTAAATAAAAGATATTTAATAAAGATTTTACGGATATAAAGGAGTTAGAGTATTTAAAAGAATTTAAGAAGTTTAAGGAGGTAGAGCGCGTAGTATCCAATACCCTTTATCTTAATAATTTTATATCTCCGAGGTCTTTCTCGTTAGGAACCTACGATTAATTTTTTTAAACCGTAGTCCCTAGAAGTTCCTTAGAAGTTCCTAATAATTAACGAGGTTCGTTAATAAATCTTAAATATTTTCCGAGTCGTTATATTCTTTTTATTTAACGAGGTAGTTTTAATCTTTATTATTTTAAATTCTTTCTACCTCGAACTCCGTTTCTTCTTTAATCTAGAAATAAAAAATATCCTATAAAGATATTAAGGAGTCTACTAGCTCTAATAAAGAGATATAGAATATTAAATATACTTTAATATCGGCTAGAAGATTTAATTTATAATTAACTAGTCCTTTACTCTTTTTAATCGAAAATAATCCGATTTTAATATAATTAAATTTTTTACTCGGTCTTTAACTCTTTATATTTTTTATTAAAAAGTATACTTTATTCCTCTCTTTTAATTAAAGATACTCTTTTTAATATTCGTCGACTCTCGTTTTAATTTAAGTATTCGTTAATTTAATTTAAATCTATATTTCTTTATATAACACCTTTATATTAACCGTATAAATTAATATCTTTTATATATTTAATCTTTATCTAGGTTTAAGAAATATATTAATATATTTACTAGAATTCGTAAAGAATAAAGTGAGTTTAGTTATATTAGATTACGTATTATTAAATACGAGTTAAATTATAAATAAAAGTTTTACTTAATTATTTTATTTCTTATTAATATAATATCGTAAATACGTTTTTATTATTTAGTTTATTCGTTTTATTTATTTATTCGTCTATAAGTAATATATAGTTAATATCCGTAATTTAGTTCTAATAGTATTAATTAGTATTTTCTAATAATTAGAGGTAAATTATTTATCTCTATTAAAAATAATCGATCTAGGAATATTATAATCCCGGATTAATTAATCGAGTAGTATTAAGGTAATTTATTCTACTTTATAAATCTCCTTAATTAATACTATTATTATATATTTATTAAATTTGTTATAAATTACTATTATAGAATCGAAGGCCTTTAACGTAATAAAGTCTTTCGATTTTAATAATTTAATAACGAAGTCTATAATAATATTATCTTAAAGTATCTCCGGTACTAGGGCGAATTAAATTTAATCGTATTTAATATATCTTATAAATTTATTCTACTAGTATTCGATATATTCTTTAATATATTTTTCGATATACGATTATAATCCTAATACGTCGTATTCTTTATAGATTAGTTTTATAGTTTTAATAACTCTAGTGTATCCTTAAACTAAGTTATTATAATAATCGCGGATAATTTCTTTAAGATATCCTTTAAGAAAATAAAGTTTCCTATTATATTCTAATAATTTAATTTATAATTATTAACTTCTTAATATTCCGGCTAAGATATTATTTTCATAATTCTTCTAGATATTATTAATAACTCCGGGAATAAAGATATATAATATTATTATTAATTATTGTACTAGGACTAGCGATTTATCTTATTAGTAAATTAGGACTAGTTATATCGTTATATTTTTATCCTTTATATAGTCTTCTCGTTTATTAAATATATCGGCGCGACTATTATCTTTTCTTAAAGTATAGAAGATTTTAAATTTATATTATCCTAATAATTCTAATTATTTAATCTATCTCCGGTTTATTTATTTAGTAGTAGTAAAGTTAATAAGGTTCTTATAATTTATAAAGATAATAAAATTTAAATAACTTTCTACGTAGACTCTTTATTATTCTATACGGATACTACTACTAGTAATTCCTTATTATAAATATTATAGTTCTATTTTATTAATAATATCTTTCGTAAATAATATATAATAGGGTATTATTTATTATCTTTTTATTAGAGGATATAAATCTTTATTATAAAGTTTAAAGTATCGGTCTCGATTCGAGTTAATCCGTTACTTTAAAAGGAGTATAATACCGGCGGCTTTTTATAGGCCTCTTTAAATATTTTAAAAAATCGTTATTATTCTTTCCTTTATTAGAAAGTAATATCTTTCTTCGTGATATTAATTAGTAGTAAAGTCTTTTTAAAGTAATTTTTAATAAATCTTTTATTAAAGTTTACGAATCCTAAGAAACTTTATATCGTTTTAATATTATATAATATAGGTTATTCCTTAATACTCTTAATCTTTTTAAGATTTATATAAATACCTTTAATATTAACTATGAATTTAAAGAATTCGATTAATTTCTTATAAAACTCGTATTTTTTTAATTTAAAGAGAAGTCTAGCTAGTAATAAATAAATTAAAACGTTTTATATATATTAAATATATTCTTCCTTATTAATAGAGTAGATTAAAATATTATCGAGGTATATAATTATCGTTATATCTAAATATACTTATATAATATTATTAATTAATATTTAGTAGGTTACTAGTACGTTAGTAAATCCGAAGAGTATTATTAAATATTCGTAATAATTATATTTAGTTTTAAAAGTAGTTTTCTATTCCTTATTTTCTTTTATTCGAATTAAATTATACGCGCCTCGAATATCTATATACTGCGGAATAGGGTAGGGAATCTCTTCCCTTCCCCGGATAAAGAAGGGAACCGGGGAAGAGAAGGGAAGGGAACGAAGGCTCGGTAATTCCCTTCCCTAGAGTAGAGAAGAGAAGAGAATAATAGGGAATCCCTTCCCTGCCCTCCCTATAGGGCTCCCCCATACATGGCCATATATGCGCGTATACATGCCCTATTGCTGCCCCCATATATGGTCATGTATGCGCGCATGCATGCCCCATTGCTGCCCCTATATATGGTCATGTATGCGCGTATACATGCCCCATTGCTGCCCCCATATATGGCCATGTATACGCGCATGTATGCCCCATTGCTGCCCCCATATATGGCCATGTATACGCGCATACATGCCCTATTACTGCTCCCAGTGGCCTATATATGCGCGCATACATGCCCCATTAAGTGGTACAAAGATTAGGAAAGCGGTCAAGAAACGCCAAGCCTTATATCTGATTTGGACTAGCCTCTTGGCACTAGCTATACATAGCTTATAGGGGCAAAAATGGGCCATATACAAGAGCAGCAACGGGCCATATATGGGGGCGTACATGGGCCCCATGGGAGCAGCAATGGGGCAGCAATGGGGCATACATGCGCGCATACATGACCATATATGGGGGCAGCAATGGGGCATACATACGCGCATATATGGCCATATATGGGGCAGCCCTATAGGGAGGGCAGGGATAGGGAATAATAGGGAATCCCTTCCTTTCCCTATTTTCTTTTAGTATTCCCTTCTCTTCCCTATCCATTCTCTTCCCTACTCCGGGGAAGAGAATAGGGGTCAATTTTATCCCTTCTCTTCCCTATTCCGCGGCGTAAATATCTAGTTATATAAAGATTTTTATTATTATAAATCGATCCTATAACTCGTTAATATTTAGTAGAGGGTACCGATTCTTTATTATAATATTATTTAATTTTCGGTAGTCTATATATAATTATAAACTTTTATTCTTTTTTATTATAAAGAGAATTAAATAACCTACTAGTAATTTGGATTCTCGAATAAATTCTTTTTTAAAATTCTTATTAATATACCCGTAAAGTACTCCGAGTTCTTTTTCTAATAAAGTATAAATAGGTCTAAATATCGGTAATTTACCTAGTTCGAGTTCGATTTTATAATTTTATAATTAATATTTAGGTAATACTTTTATAGTTATTTTTTTTTAAAAAATATACTTTTATTATTAATACTCTTTAAGGATATTAAGAGGTTCGTTTTTATTTTTAGAAATTTTAATTTATTCGCCCTATTAACCTCTTTAGTTAGTATATATCGAATCGGATTTTTATATAAAGTTATTTTTATTCGAAGATAAAATATTATAGGCTTCGACCGGGCTACGGTTTAATTTCTTATTTATAACTATTCTTTCTAGGTATATAAGTATTATACTAGCGATATTTTTAATATACGGAAATATAAATACTCCTTTCGTTTAATTAATTATTAAATTATATTTCTTTAACTAAAATATTCCTAGAATAATATAATAAATAGTTATTTTTATTATATCGAAGGTAATTTCCTTAAAATAGTATTAAATAATAGTTAGTAACGGGAATATTTCTTGATTTATTTATTTTATTAATACTTTTAACTCGTCGGCTAGTTAAAGCTCGTATTATTTCTTTTTTTCTTAAATTAATAAATTAATTATTTAAGTTACCGTTCGAGATATAAAATTATTAGTTACTCTCGAATTTATTATTATAACGACTTTATATCCGTTAACTTTTACCGGTATTCGTATATATATACTATATTAAACTAAATATAGATATTATTCTAAAGTTAATATATTAATCTCTTTATATTTTCCTTTAATATAAAAGACTAGTCTTTTCTCGATAAAGATAAGAATTTATAATACTATTTAGACTTAAATACCTTTTATATCCTTCGGTTAAATAATAATATTATTCGCTTTAATTATAACTTTTTAATTTCTTATTATAATTTATTTACTTATATAACTATAACTATTAATCTTTATTATAACCCGGGAAGACTTAATTCTCCTTTTTCTTAAATAAATACTATAGGTAATTATCTTTAATATAGTTATTTTATTAATTATAGTTATATTTTAGTTTTACGATATATTTTCGCTCTCCCGAGTTATTATAATAATATTTATAATATTCGCTAAAGTATACTAATTAGTATTTCTCCCTATATCGTAGATAATATTCGTTATATATATAATATATTCTAAAGGGTTTTTTTTTCTTTTTTTTATTCCTCGGGTTTCTCTTTTAATATAATAAACTAGATTTTAAAGTTATTAAGGTAGTTTATTATTTAAAGTTATTCTTTAAAACTTATTATATTTTATTCTTATTTTTATCCTTCCTTTAAATCTTCCTTTAGAGTTTTATTATTATTATTATTTAGTTTTTCGAGTTCTCGAATTCTTTAGGTAATTTTTTTTTCGATATTCTCTTACTTCGCTAATAAATTATTAAATCAAATATCGTTTTATATTAGATTCTTAAGGGATCCGGTTATATTATCCGGTATCTTTTCTTCAAATATATTTAATTATTATCGATTTATTATATTTTTCGAATAATAGTTCCTAGCGATATAGCCCGGCTTATTATAATTATAATAATTTACTATCTTTTTCCCTCTATATTATTATTTACCTCTTTTCTAGAATTCTTTTATAGGTTCTTTTTTAATAAAATCAAATTCTATTAATATATAATTATATAGGTTAGGTTTTTTACGGCGGTAATAATTAACCGAATTATATTTATTATCGTAAACTCCTAAATATCCTTATCCGTTAATTCCTCCGTTATAGTATTTCTCTATTATATATTCGTATAAGTTATTATCGATCGCGATTATTTATTCTATAAATATATCGAGGTTTTAGATATCGGCTCCTATTTATATAAACTCGTTCTCAATATTATTTTTTAATCCTCGTCGATATATTATTATAAAAATAGTATTATCTTAGTTCGTTAATATTATATAGTATTAAAATTATACCGAGTAATCGGATATAAATCTCCGCTATATTAAATATTAAATAATACGGACTATTATATTACTCTTATTAGAAAGTCTAAATATATAACGAATTTTAATTTTAAACCGAGAGAAGTTCTTTATTTAAAACTTTATATCCGAGTTATTAATATCGTTAAATTCTTTTATATAGCGCTTTAAAAATAATTTAATTTATTTCTACGCGTTACCTCTTATATAAGTAATAATAAAAGTCGTTTATTTATTAATTAATATAATACTCTCGTTAAATACGAAGAATAATTAAAGTTAAATAAATTAATCGTTAAGTTTCTTATACTCTCTATAATACTAGTTTAGGCGAGAGACCTTAATATAGTCCCTATTTTCTATAATATTACGTCTTTTAATACTATTTTAAATATATTTATTTTAAAGATATTTAAAGTATTAAAACTCTCTATTTAATATTTTAATATAATATTAATAAGACCTAGGTTAATTCTCTTAGAGAGGAGTATTAAGAATTAATAAATAATAATCTTTATACTAATAGTTAAATATAACTAGATAAGTTTAATAAACTTAATTAATAATTTAATAAACGTCTATATTTAGAATTTAGAATTAAAATTTTTAAGAGAAGTTAAATACGAAGCTTTTATCTATTAAGAAAATATATAGTTTATATAAAAGAAGAAAACTACGCTACTTATTTATTTATTTATTTATTCCTATATTAAGTAATTAAACGGTTAAGCGCTTATCTATTTATTAGTTTATATACTACGTCGAGTAGTAAATAATCTCTTGGCCTACTAAATATATTAAACCTACTAAAGTCCTAAGAGAACCTTGATCGTAATACTAGATTTAATTTCATTAATTTCATTAAAAAACTCCCGTCTATATATTATTCTAGTATTAACTCAAAATATAATTAAAAGTATTTATTATTATTATAGCCCGGTTTATTATATATAGGATATTTATTTATACTCTCTCTTTTTCTACGGCCGATAAATACCTACTTCTTAAACTACGTAATTAATACTAATTTTTTTATATTATTATAGTTCTATATTCGCTTTTTTTCTAAAAATATCTCTTTTATTTAATTTATCGTAATATTCGGGGTTAACGACTATATTTATATTATATATTAATAGGCCTCGAGAAATATTATCGTTAATATATATAATTATTTATTTATCTAGTATTAATTTTATTTTCGTCGTATTAATTCGTTTCTTTAGAATTTTAATATAATTTAAAAATATCGTAACCGACGAGAATTAATTCTAATTTAATATATAATATTTTTTCGTTAAATATATAAACTAGAGGTCGGTAAATAGTTATAAAATTATAAATAAATATATTAATATCTTTTAACTATTATTAAATTTAGTTTCTATTAATTTCTTCTTAATCCTCGATATTATCGTCGGTATTATATCGGTAAAGCGGGAGTTTATATAAAAAGAGTCGAGGTATTAAATTCGTATTTTCTTAACTTTAAGCGGAAAAATAACGAAAAGAGAATATATAAAAAAAAAAATCTTTTTTAATAAAAACTCTAAAAATAGTAACTTTAGATTTAAGATTTTAAATCCGTGATTTTCTATTAATATCGGGTAGCTCGCTAAGATTATATAAAGCGCTATAACTACGCTAGTCTAATTTCGATTTTAAATTATATTAATTTACGAAAATTATATACGCGCGTAATACTCCCCTAAGCTAGCGCGGTATTATAGGCTATATAATTTACTATATTACTATATATATTTAATTATAAATTAATACTACTTAAATTAACTTATTTTAATTTATTTAAAATTATCTAAAATAAATCGAGGTACTAAATATATATTTAGATACTTTAGACGAAAATAAGTATTAAATCGATCTCTAGGGCTAGTATATAAACTAAATAAATCTACGCGTCTTTTCTACCTTTTTCGGTAGAATACTAGTTTACTACTTTACCGATATATTATATCGGTTACTTTTTTAATCTTTTTTTATTATTCGGTATATTCTTTTTTTTATTTCTTAATCGCTTCTATCGTTTCCTCTTCTTCGAGGACATTAGGCCCGATATATTACTCCTACGTATATTTATATAACTTCCTACTACGTAGGTATACGCGTATATCGATAAACTAGTCTACGAAATTTTCTTCGATAAGAAGTAGGGCGTGGAAGGAAATAAAATTAAATATATACTTTATTATACTAGCGACTAATACTATAATATTTCGTAGTTATAAATAGAATAAATAGTTATTTAAAATATAGAACTCGGGTTTATAATCTATTAGAATTCTAAATAAATATAAATTATTTATTGAAAAGATCTTTATTATAAGAGTTATCTAGCGAGTATATTAAAGTACTAGATTATATATTAATATAAATATATAAATTTAGTAAAGATCTTTATTATTTAATAAAAGAATTAATCTCTAAAGAATTTTAGGAATTAAGATATCGGTAAATCTTAAAAGTAAATATTAATATATTTTAAATATTATTAACTTTATTAGAAAGTCGTCTATAAGTTTATATTAAAACTTTATATTAAATACCGACCCGAGGTTTAATAGGATTAATAAATTAAGAGTCCGAGTAAAGTTCTATTAATAAATAGTATTTATTATTAATAAATTCAATAGGTTTAATAACTCGGTAAATTATTAATAATTTAAATACTAAATAAATAGCCCTATTATATACCCTATAATATACGTATTTATATATATATTAATATACGTTATAGTATAGGTTATAGTATAAGTTATAATAAACTTTATAATATACTTAATAATATACGTAATTTATATATACTATTAAATAGTATACGAATAGTATACGTAAAGATATTTTAAATAGTATATAATATATACCCCCTATAGTAATCTCTAAAATATTAGACGAAAGCCCCTCATAATATATTTGATTATAGTATATACTAAGGTATACGCCAAGGTATACGTTATAGTATACGATATAGTATAGTATTTATATATATATACTCCCCGGATATCCCCGGGTAACGCCCCCGCGAGAATTTTAATTAAAATTTATTATTCCGGGCCTAGTAGGTCGCTAGCGTTAATAATTATTACTAAGAATTACTATCGTTAATAACGACGATTATAGAACTTTATTTATTTTAATCTTATTATAGAGTTAAACTATTATTAATATATTAATAATATATATAAATTACTAAAATTATCTATCCGATTAAAATTAACCCAGAGTTATTAAATTTATTAAAAGTAATTTATTTAAATCTTTAATTTACTAAATTTACTAATAAGACGCTAGTAGTTTTATCTATAAATTAAAACTATTAATAACGTCCTATTAATAACTTTTATTAAGAAAAGTTATTAATAGGATATTACTAACTCTATCCGCGCGGGCGATAACTCGGTTTTCGGTCCGAGTTTTTAAAATTTACCGATAAAGTAACTAGCTAATTATATAATAATATATTTAAATATAATATTAATAATTTATTAATTATATTATTAATTAATAAGGTTAATATAAAGACTATATATTTTATATATAATCTTTAATTGAAATCTTACCTATTAAATACTAACTTTAATATAATATAATAATATTATTAATTATTAAGGTTTATTAGGCCGGTCTCGGTAATTATAATTAAATTATATATCTTAATATTATTACTAAATACTATTAATTTATATATTTATTTAAATAAAACTACTTCGCTTATAAGGGAGTTCTATAGAATATATATAATACCCGATAGTATTATTAAATAACCGTTAAAGAAATTTCTTAAAAGGATAAAAACTTTAATTTATCTTTAATCTTGGTTCTAGATATTTTAATTTATTAACTAGTAGGTCTTTTTATATATTATTAATTCTTCTTCTAGGTTTCTTCTTCGCGTAAATCTTTAAAGTTAATAATTTTATATTAACTTTAAATAACCTCGTTATTTTATTCTTTATACTTACCCGTTTTTTTAAAATTTATTATCTATCTTTATTACGGGCCTAAGCCCTCGTAATATACGTAAATATAACTATAGTTAAATATTATATATTTTATTATACCGGTATACTAGCTCTATTATCCCTTTTTATTATTATTTTATACTCTTTCGCCTTTATTTTTAACTATATATATATAGTTATTTCTTCGTTATAACGGATTTTACGTCCCGTTAGTACTTTAATATAATTACTCGGTTATTAAGATTACGACTCCTATATAGGTACTAGTATCTAGGAGTATAAATAAAGATTCTTTTATTTATATAAATTTTATTTTACGTACCTATACTTTACTTACTCGTTAACGGCGGAGGAAAATATTTAGTTTTATAGAGCTTTATATAACGGTTATTTTATAACTTTTAAAATAAAGGAAACTTCTTATAATTTAAATATTATTAATATTTAATAAATAATTAAACGGGAGTTTTTATTTAGGCCTAAGATTTCGATTTTATATATATATATTTATTTTATACTCTTTCTTATATATAGATATAGTAGACGCGTTCTTTTTATACTTCCTTTTTTCTAATATATCGGGCCGCGACTACGGTTATTTTTTTAATCGATTATATTATAGAGAGTTCGTTCTTTATCGTTTTAATTTATTAAAGAAGAGGGGGGGAGGAGGAGGAGAAGGAGGAGAAGAAAAAGAGTTTTTTTATTTATTAATATTATAGTTATATTAAGAATATAGATATCGCTATAAAATAAATTTAACGCGTTTTAATATAAAATATTTTAACTCTTTAAACTACTATAAATAGTAATTAAAGATTCGTAATTAATAGGATATATACCTAGATCTCGTTATTAATTACTAAATACTATTATATATACTAGAAAGTTAGTCGATATATTAGGAAAAAATTAATAAAATAGAAGAAATTAAAGAAATTATTTATTAATATTATTTATAGTATTTATAAAGACCTTAAAGAGTTAATATAAATATTTAAAAATAAATACGATTATAGACTTTATAGGATTTATTTATATTAAAATTTAAAATATTAAGAAAAGTATATTAGAGTTATAGAGTAGAATAAAATACTAGAAAAAGTTGAAACTATTTTAGCGCTAATGCCAAGCCAATACTAAGTAACCGAATATATTTTCTATTAGTAGAAAGGATAGTTAAGGACTACCTATTAAAAGAATACCTACTCATTACTACTATTTTAGACTACGAGCAACTTAGACGATTATCGGTCCTAGTTATACGTTTTAACTATGTAGCTTGTTAGGGTCTTTGAGGTTTAGCACGCGTGACTATAGGTAAGGGATACGCCGTCTTACCGGCTATATATAAAGCACGATTGTAATACAGCGTAAATAACTTAAATTAAAGCCTAGACGCGGTCCGATACGCCTGATCCAATATTAAAATATTCTGTTAGAGGGGAAGGTCCTATCTAATCGAATCCCACTCCTTCGCCTTCCACCTCTATTTGGCTGTTGTCTCAATTCCCTCTCCTCCATTTCTTTGCCGAAACATGCTTGACATTATGGAGAGCCTCGTCGACTGATCCTTTCGATCACTTGTCGACTGTGGACGAAAAAGAAATCGAGAAGCGTTCTGGAGCAGTCTCTGAGGCCAATTCTTAATTCTTTCGGTGGAAGTGGAGCTTCTGGCTCGGCCCCTTTATAGCTGCCTTGCCTACTCAACACCTATATTAGATTGTTCATGCTGGTTAGCGTATTAGGATGCTCCTTGCCGAGTACCGTCTCCCTCAACGCGAGCGCTTGTCGATGTATTCGCTCGGCCTCGTCGTATTTGCCTTGACTGCTCAACACTAATGCCAGATTGTTTATGCTCGTCAGCGTATCAGGATATTCCTTGCCCAGCATCTTCTCGATTTTTCTGAAATGGAATACTTGCATCTCGCAGGCCTCGGACCAACGTCCTGTCCTGTACAGGAAGTCTTCCATCCTATCGATTATGGCGAGTCGACCCATTGCAAGCTCGTCCAGTGGTTCATACAGGAGAAAAAACACACTAAAACTAGCCGTCACATATGGCACCAACCGGAGTTGACGGCTTGGGTCGAGCCTATCCTGGGCGCTGGCATCCGCCATAAGCTCGAGGGCGAGACCGCTCAGCTGCCGTTGCCTGTCCGCCTCCAGTCGATCCTGCCCCCACGCATGCACGAGCCGGTTTCCACTGAATCAGCGAATAAGAAATAAGCGTCTCGAACGCCGACTCCAGGTCGTATACTGTCCACTTCTGTCCGTAGAAGAGGAATGCCCGCAACGTCTCACTCTCATCAGGCAATGTCGTGGCCTTGGATAGTTCCGCAACACAAGTGGGGGCGCTGGCGAGGACACCAGCGCTATCTCCATCGAAGAGACCTATGAAGATGTCCTCAAAGTTCACACCACAACGGGCAACCTCTACTTCCCGTTCTTGCTGCTCTTTCTACTCTCGTTCCTGTCCACGTTAAGCAGCAGGATCCTGCCTGGAAAGTACTTTATTCCAAGCCGCACGAGCACGCGGAGTAGCAGCAGAATTCACATTCTGGCCACTTGACCCGGCTGCGTCGAAAGCATTACTGCCTCGCGATAGAAGCGGTAGCGACGAAGGTATAGTACGCCCGTCCCTAGCACGGCGATACTGCTTCTCTTGCTCCCGTCTTATCTTTTGCTGCTCATCCTACTGCCGTCTTATCTAGTCGCAGTTGCTCCTCAACGTCAACCTCTTCCTCCGATGACGTTATTGCTTCATCGGCACGCCTAATCTGTTCTCTACGATGTTCCTCATCAGCACGTTTATCCTATTCTACTCGCTCCAGCTCTTCCTATTCTTTCTGCTCTTTGCGCTGCTGCTGAAGACGCGCCCGTTCAATCTGCTTCATTGCGCGCAGCTGAGACACGGGGAGTATTCTCGCGTTCGTGGCGCTGTTGTAGCTGTGCCTTCCGTTGACGTTGTTCAAGCTGGGCATGAGCAGACGGCTTTCTATTCCGAGCAGGAGGAGACTTGGGGTCGGTGAGGGGCTCGTTTCGACTGCGGCGACCGGAAGACCTAAAAGGGCGATATTCATTTTTATTTCAGTGGTTGTTGATATCTCTGCCTATTTGTAGTAACCATGGGCCAATTGCGCGGAGAAAAATGTCAAGGATTCCACAGCTAATTATAGATCGAGTATCGCCCGAAAACTCCGTGATTTAGTTCGAGTCCAGACCCTCTACACCTCTTCTCCTTATCAAATTTTCCCAATCAGAATTCATCTTGTTTATCTTATTCGAATACTGGATAGGGCTAGCGGTCTATATCGTGGAACATGCTTCGCTCTAACATGGTCCTCTGTTACTACTCATACCTGTGCTGGATAAGCTTTGGTTTACGTGGGCCAGATAGCGTACTCTACTGGTGAAGGTCCGAAAACCACTTTTTCCAAAGTTCTTAAGGATATATAGGACGACGCTGTGGCAGATAGGACGATTTACTTCATTGGTGTAATAGTTTTATTGTTGCTCGTCAAATCAGTTTCGATATGCAGAGCTTCCTATAGGTGTAGTTGCTTAATCAGGCAGTGTAGTACTAACCCGTTTCACTATATCAACGGCTCTAGATAACGTTGACTGGACACAATCTTAAATTAGTTCGTGGGGTACTTTATTCACGGTAAGTCTACCAGCCTCTATACACGATATATCTACGCCATGAGATATTATCCTACCTCCAAGACGACACTAGGGAAGGTAATTGATCCAAGCCCAGTTCTGGCCATTACCAGTAATAAGATTCGTTTGAGAGAGGCGAATATTGAATATTGTCGGTCCCGGCTTCCAGTCTTACCACGACTACTAAATCGTCGACGCTCTGAAGCTTCCTGTAGATTTTTGACCATGTGCAGCATTATCCTTCAGCGCTTCTGTCAGGTTATTGATAAGTATAGCCTATATAAAGGTAAACGATGTCAGCCTTGCCAATTATGAGGCGGTAGGAATACGGGGACAGATTAGGTTCCTTTCCGAGGAATGCCCTCTGTCGTTCTGAGACATGTATAATGTCTTACCTGTAGAAACCCTTGTATTAAGGAGCGTCTAAGACTTGCTCCGCCTGATTTGACAAGTTATTTCCGTATCCGCGTCCTCCTGACACCCACAGAGTTTTCTTTCTATCTTCTACCGGATTACAGGCACGCCTCTATGATCTCTATCCAACGATTATTCGATAATCCATAGATTGACAAAGGAAAACCTTGATACTCAAGCTTGATATCTTCTCAGAGCCTCCCAGTCCCTCCCCCGGAGATGTCCTCTTCTAGGGACCAATATCAAAATTATCCATGGACCGTACCGCTCTCCAGCGCTCCTGATAGCGGCTTACAACACGTTGGAAACATCTTACGTCAGCTCCTCCCCCCCTCATATGTATCAGGCCAAGCAGCACGTTAACATCGCTCACCATCACCAGTATCCCTGTTGCCCCCTCCCCAACGTCGTGCCAGAGGTTCTCAGCGCCCAGATTGTCTGCCTAGCCGCCGAAGAAGAAGCGGTGCGAGTGACTCAATTATGGGAGTCGGCGGCGCAAGACGCACGAATGGATAGAGAGATCAAGGCAACGAAGGGGAAGACAGATGGTTCAAAGACGGATGTCGAGGATTTACACGGAAAAAGGCAGGAGACACATGTCTGTCATTGTTTAGCAGAAGCTGCGAAGGCCGGAGAAGAGTATATACGTATTCCCTTACCAGAGGAGGCTGGTCTTATTATTTCGGACGTTGGCTATTTCGGAGTTCCGATTGGTGGTGTTTGTTGATATGCTTAAGTACAGTATTTATGCAGTTGGATCTGGTGGTGCTAAAGATAGTCTTGTGAGCGAAGGGAATGCTTAGGGAAGAGGGGATGAAGGGAAGAGAAAAGGAGGCAGGGTTACCGGCACAGGTCGTGAACTTGATTTGAAGCTGTCGGAAATCATTAAAGGATGCGATACAACTACGTAAACGAAGCGGAAGGCGCGAACGGTAGAAAGGATTAACGGGAAACCTTGTTGGGTGATTGAGTATAGTGGCTCGAAGGGGTAAAGGGGAAGTCAAAGGATAGGGAGGGAAAGGTGGATTGACGCGAGGGAAAACTGAGGTGTTTTGCGGGGAACGAGTGTTGGGTGACTAATACACGTCAATTCGAAGGGGCACATTAATTCACTCAACGATGATAACAATGTTCGTTGGTCAGCTGAAGTGCGTTTTGGTTTTGATAGTCTGATGCAGCTATGTCTCTATTGTTTTAATCAGCGACGATAATGCTATATTAGTTGAGACGCACTAAAGGGAGATCTAAGCCCCGTGCCTCTGAACAATTGATGATATTGCTGTTCTTGCCATCTTTTATCTCTACGCGTATTCACCGAATTAGGTTATTTATCTCGTGTCCTCGAACCTCTGTCTCCTAACTGTATACCCCAGTCGTATCCAGTTCAGGATCCCTAGCTGTGTCACCTAGATTATATCGTCCATCGTGTCCTCCGGCTTATGACCTCCATTTTATACACTCCGTCTCGTTCTCTCCAGCACTCCGATCTTAAGCATTACCCCACTGTATACCATATTTCTAGGACATACCTCGGAGCTTGCGCCTGACTCATCGATTGTAGCTGTATGCCCGAATATCGACGCTCTTCGGCCTGGGTCTACTCCTGTTGCCTCGCTATCTATAACGTTAGTACTTTCTATATATGTTCTAAGTCAAGAGAAGAACCCTTCGGACTGTAGTAACACTTACCTTTGGACCCTACTAGATTTCTTAGCCTGCTTGTTCATGCCCGTCTTTAAGTATTGAGAGTTTATTTGATATATTATGCCTTCTTGGGTTTTTAGATCCCTGTGACACTGAGTGTTTAAAGTCCGCCTCTATGTCGAAGCCACGTTCCCAGGTAATGGATTTTGAGGTGTCGTCGGCGACTGATTGATAGGATACTAGAAACGCCAGAATTCAAACCGTTCACTTGGACAAGGTTAAAGGCCGGAATCATCTAATCTCTTAGCAACAGTCTCAATCTAATACGAAATCCGTACATCCTCTTGCTAAGGCTCAAGGCATGGTCCGTTCGTATCCGCTCAGCTCTAGACCTTCTCAAGTAATAGGACAATGGTTAACAGTAGACCGACGTGACAGAAATTTGAATTTGTAAGCAAACGTTCAAACGGCCTATTAAAGGCTTACATAGCAAGACATTTACGGCAAAGCTTCGGTATTGAATCAATTATTGAGATCTTCCTAGAATATATCTTAACGGTCACCTCCATATTTGATTAAAGGCTCTTCTCTATCTAGACCTCTAACGTGATGTTTGGTCCTTGGATTATAGTTAAATTATCTATTCATTCCCTGACTACCCGTCAAGAACCAGTGAGCTAGCCCTCTCTCTTGTAAAATCCCACACTGATATATCGGGGGTTTACTCGATTTTCTATAAACATCCTCGTAAGTACTAATATCCAAAGCCTCGCTTATTTTATCGGGACTATCTCACATGGAGAAAGGTAAGGAAGGAAGAACCTTCAAATCTCTATGGGTTCATCATTCATCATGAAAGCCCATGACACCATCATGTACAACTCGAAGCTGCTAGACCGAGTATACGGATCTAGATCCAAGGCGTCGAATACGCAGTCATGCAGCCGTTTGGAGTACCGCCCATCCAGAGGTATCGGGTTTCTGGCTTCCCCGCATAGCTCCCATGCCAGTCGATTTTGATAGGTATCCTGTGAGTGGGTAGGTAGAGGATCAATTGGAGCCTTCCCGTTGTGTGCCATAGCGTGTATGGCAGCACCGACAGCCCATACATCTGCGCCCTTCGAAGTCACCGGTAACTCGGGAGGCTGCCATCTATAGGTACCAGCTTGTCGTGAGGAGGTAAGAGAAGCTGATCCAAAATCTCCTAAGACGAGAGTTGGATAGTTGTGTGATGATTTGGATATTTCAGATGGATAACGAGTGAAAACGTTTTCCGGCTTGATGTCCCCGTGAATAACGGGAGTCCAGGCACATGATGTCTTGACATTCGACCACTTTTCGTAGCCGTTGTGAATGAAACACAGTGCTTCGATTAATTGAAGAAAACAATGTCGAAGGAGCGATTCAGGTATAAGGAGTAGGTCATTGTTGTACTTCTTAATAAGATGAGAAAGGTCTCCGCCCGAGTGATAGTCAAAGTAAAGCTGAAATGTTCCGGGTTTGATAATCAGGTCGTGGAGCTGAACAATACGATCATGACAGAGAAGAATTTTAAGGAGGATCATGGCTTCTTGGGGCTCCTTTTCGTGGAATCGACGGATGACCTTGCAGACCCATAGAGCTTGGTCTGAATTTCGTTTGAGCAAAAAGCAGTTGCCGTTTCCACCGTGACCAAGAGGTTGCAGTTCTTCGTAGCTGTCAATTTCATCAAAGCGGGATCTCTTCAATTTCTGGATTGAGTGGACGTCATCGTATGTAGATTGGAGAAGTAAATCAGGTACTGTTAACATGCCTGAAGACTTATTTAAAGCTGAACCAGAGGTCGTAAGTACTTCCATAGTCAGGCAAGTATTATTACAGTGGTTGATATTGGTGATCCTACGTGTCAAGAGAGCATTGGTAGTTCTCCATACGTATTTACATATGAAACGCTTCGTCAGGGTATAAACAAAGCAACGATGGGCATTAGCAAATCGATATGAATGAATGAACCGAAAAGGGAAATCCATTGAAGAACGTACGGAATTGGTAGTCGCCCCTAAGAATGTAGGAGGACCTAACATCTTTATTCAGTCACTCTCATGTTGCGTAGAAGAATAATTTCAGGACACTAAGAAAGGCTGCACTTTTGTAGACCCATTCGTGCCAGTACTCAAAGGGATGCTTCATCGTCCCTATATCATCGTGATATTACTTTAGACTAATGTTGCTTGACTTCTCTATTCTAGCGTTCAGTTCAATAAATCACATGTTATCCATAATCGTTTAAAGCAAGCTGATTAAGATCTCAGGGATTGACATGATTAAATGGACTATGAAAATGACTTCAGACAGTAATGACAGACTTGGAAAATAAAGTCAACCCTCCAGAGACCCTTAGACAAACGTTTTCGTATCGAAGATAAATCCCTGGTATCAGTATCCTTGGATGATAAGACACATGCGAAATGTGCGACCTGAAGCTGACGCTATCGCTCCGAGGTCAGCTTACGCCAAATCTTGATCGCTCATGGCCGAGCTCGCATCTGCAGGATTGGTGGCTTGAAAGGCTATGTCCTGAGGATCAAATGCAGACCATAGAACGTCTTGCGAATCACCAAAGTTGCTGCCCTGAGGCTGGAAAGGCTGTTGAAGCTGCCAGGGTTCCAGAGGTTCTGAAAAGAGACCTCCGTCGAAGGGTTCAGAGGTAGGCCACGGGGAGTCTCGCAAATTACTGGAATTGCTGTTTTGAGGCTGGAAAGGTCCTTGAGGCTGGAAAGGCCCTTGAGGCTGGAAAGACCCTTGAGGCTGCCAAGGTCCCAGAGGCTCTGAAAAGAAATCTCCATCGAAGGGATCAGAGGTAGGCCACAGGAAGTCGCGGTCTCCTCGTCTATAAAAGAGTTAAGATAGTCCCAGCGTTTCGCCTCGCAGAACGCCTCGCCTTTGATGGTGCATGGCTCAGCCCCGGCACAGCTGAGACCATCACCGCCACGAGCTCGAAACCTGGCACTGTAACTGGCACGGGTGAAGAGAGCTCGGCTGAAGGATACATGGAAGCGTCACACCTCCAGGAGCCTGATCGCCGATCCAGGCATCACAGGGCAGTGCATGTGCATGTCCTCGTAATCGAGCCGCTGCCACGTCAGCACCAACAGATGCCTGAAACTCCAGCTGAGCTGACCTCGGCTTAGCTATCCAAGCAGCCTGGGTTGGATCCATGCAGGAGGTGTCACCAGACCGCTTTCAAGGGTTCAGCGCCGACCGTACGTTGGCGGCGGAGTAGAAAGGAACCTGAGGGGAACGTGAGGCATATATTCGATTATTCCAGGCCATGGGAACGCCGTGTCCACTGCGCTGGTACCTTCGTCATAGCCACGCCGATCCTCAAGGCAACCAAAGCCAAAGCCCAGTAGGAAGCGGCGGTGGTAGCTGCAAGTTGTGGGAGGGCCAACAAGGGAGATGGAGGAAGAGAAGGCGTTCTCGAGGCGACAGTATTCGAGGGACTATAGGAAGAGAAGAGAAGAGTTCTGTAGACAGGTAGATAGGCCTGATCTAGTTTCCAACCTCAGCGATGAGAGGACAGATGAAGTCCAGCTCTACAAAGAATCAAGATCGTAGTGAAAAGGTCAGGTTCGACAGGGGCGTGTTGGGAATGAGTGCAAGTATGGTGTGTGTGGGTGGTGGTCCGAGCGCGAGGAGGATGTGGACTTATGACGCCACTGGTCCTTCGAGAGCAAAGTGGGGCAACTCGGTACATATTTGGAAAGTCATCCTTTGACCATGCACGAGACCGTGAACCATAAGCTGTGCCATTTATGACGAACGACCTCCATATCCCACCACAATCAAAGATAGCGCGGTTGGCAACTGGGTTACCACATGAAACTGACAATCCTTTTGCAGTTGGAACTTGACACACTGTCATTAGCTATATATAACTATAGATCCTTCAAAAAGTGAAAAAAGAGGAAGTCCTACCTCGAAAGATTCAATTCATGCCCCGCTAAGTGAATGATCCTTTGACGTCAGTGAGCGTGACTTGCACACCCATTCTCTCCAGTCCCGGCGCAGTCATACAGGTCCTCATTTCAGTTACACTCGGCTTCTCGTAATAATTCACCCTACCACATGAAACTGACAATCCTTTTGCAGTTGGAACTTGATACACTGTCATTAGCTGTATACAACTATACATCCCTCAAAAAGTGAAAAAGAGGAAGTCCTAATTCGAAAGATTCAATTCATGCCCCTGACGTCAGTGAGCGTGACTCGCACACCCTTCTCTCCACTCCCGGCGCAGTCATACAGGTCCTCATTTCAGTCACACTCGGCTTCTCGTAATAATTCACCCTACCACACGGAGACAACAAGCTACGCCGTAAGTCGTTATTACAGTCGTTATTACAGTACGGCTGCTGTGGAAATTCACCAAATCACATTCCTGATCACACGGTGTCCTGAGTGGATGTGAACAGCGCTTCATTCTCAATCCAACACATACACTCATCAATACTTTCATCATCCCAATGAGCGAGCAAATGTCTACTTCGAGGCAACAGCCATCAGAATCCAGTGCTAGTGGCAAGCCCTCGCACGTATCGAAGAGCGAAGAGAAGAGGTACGTTTGCGGTCTCTTCACATCTGTCTCCGTGGCATTGAATTGCTCTTCTTGTTTAAACTCGGTTTTTCAGCAAGCTCCCACTGCGCCTCCTTGACTTGGAATATCAAACTCCTTCTATCGCCTTACCAAGCCCTTGTCCAACCTCGAAGGATGAAACTCGCAGAGCCTTCATCGCCCCTCGAGTACTGCCTCCGGTGAGATCAATGTTGGAAAAGAATGGACTTCCACATGCTCTGCAACCTGTTGCGAGCACTGCCCCTCTCTGTATGGCAACTATCAGCTCCTTCAATCCGTATTCGACCGTCGTCAGATATAAAAAGGAGCAACGATTCGCCCTCCAATTCTTCTGCATCAAATCATCTCTGATTTCAACTTACATTTAACGTCGCCCGCTACTGAATCTCCCATTTGAATATTTTAAGCATTGCTTAACAATCTGCCAGAACCGTTCTCGTCTCCGAGATGCGTACGCTTTCAATCGTTGGCCTCGCTGCTGGTCTTCTTGCCTCCCTCAGTATAGAAGCTAATGTGAACCCTGCCAGCCATGTTCTTGCCAAAAGAGATGCCCAGAGCGAATAGCCTTTCCAAAAGATGGCAAGAACAAAGACGCAATCACGAAGTCGGAGCAAGCTATCTTAGATGCAACTGGACTCAAGGAGGTCTATGGGTTCACGACTTCCGAGGATGAATTCCTTCATTGGGTGTTCAAGGCAGAAGGTAAGCCCTGTCACACACATACGACGAGCCTGCACCCCGCACTATACTCGTTCCCAACAATAGGGTTCCCAATATATTCCATGCGATTCATCTATAACGAGCATTCATCTCAAAACTTTAGAGTCAACAATTGTTTGACTAATTCATATCATTAAAAGATCCGGTAGTCGAGAAGATCAAAAACGATCCTGGTATAGAGGCTGTCGAGGACAATGACGAAGATGCAGTTGGAGCTGCATTCCCTCAACCAGCTCCGACGTCTAGGCTGCCCCCGAACAAGGTCAAACGAGCGCTCGAATATGCTACGACTAAGGCCAACCCAGATCTGGTTTTCATCAGTCAGCCAAAAACAGGTGCGTCTTTATGCGCTGTCGGGGACATTTGTGGCCATACTGACGCTCTGATTGTTTTGCAGTGAAAAAACTCGACGATTTGGAGAATTATGTTTATGAAAAAAGGGTGGTAAAGGCATCCGCATCTACCATGTCGAGCTTGGGGTTACGAGAAAGTCCGCTACTCAAAGAGCCGTGCGTTGTGTGCTTTGCATGAGTGGATTTCTATGCTGACGTTTATGAGGAATTGTCCACAGATCGGTGGGCAACTATACAGACTAAAAAGTCTAAGGATGAGAAGCAACCCCTAAATGAAGAGGATCCACTCACACTAGGTCACGGCACAGCTACATTCTCCAAAATTGTTGGTAACACCTATGGTTCTAATAGGGGATCAAAAGCCATTGTTGTGAAAATGGCGGGCGGCGCACTGTCTGAGCAGATAGAAGTTTGGGATCAGATCTGGAGTGACATCAATTCAACGCCGGAGCGCAAGAAGAAAAGTATAGTCACCTATTCTATGTATTCCCAAAACAACCCTATCGACCCCAACAAACTACCCATCCGACGTCAACAGCAGAAGGCAGAGATGAAAAAGTTGATGGATCATGATGTGCCAATCGTAGGCATTGCTGGCAACGACGCGAAGCAACCGGGTAGGGCTAATGTCGATACCGCACCTGGAGTCTATGTGGGCCCCAACTTTCCCTTGATCTTGACAGGTGCAATAGACAATGCGGGTAAGAAGGCGCCCTTTTCACAAAGTGGTAATCTTGTCACCCTTCTGGCACCTGGAGTTCAAGTCCCTTGTCTCGATTACAAAGAAGACTCTACCAAACCTGTTTTAAAAGATGGAACTTCCTTCGGTAAGTCCTACCTTTTCTGATTCAAAATGACATTGATCGTATTAATCGTTGCTGACCGTCAACTAGCCGCTCCTTTAGTAGCAGGCGTACTAGCCACGTTCATGGCTTACGATACGGTGCCATTCGACTTGGCAGATGGAAAGGTGGCAGCAAATGCAAAGGCCTTCCTTCAGAACAAAGCCAATTGGGAGCGTCAGACGGGTGTCAAAGCCATCTGGAATCTTGTGGAGGAAAAAGACAACAAGCCGAAGGGTGGTGCCGCCGTCCAGCCTGCCACGCCTGTGGTGGCACCAGTTGATCCTCCCTCGGACCCCAAGTGCGTCGAGAAGACCAAAACTAGGGACGCTCATGACTATCATGAGACGCCAGCGGTGAACTTCTTCTGCGGAAAATACGCTAAGGACACTGTCGAGCCGAAGCCGGACATCCACCAAGCAGTAACATGGGACGTTATAGCTTCAGGTGGTTACACATCGGAGATCTCTGGGAAAGACTACGATGGCGATGGTAAGACTGAGAAGGATGATGTGTACGACGTTAGTCTCACGGCTGTTGATAATTGCACGCCTGATGGTGGCAAGTATAACCTTGCAGAGCCATTGAAGGGTCATTTTTGCGGTGATATCCTGTGGAATGCGTGGAAGAAGTGTGAGTTGAAAGCTTTTGCCCCAACATTTGTGAAGCGCTCTCTGCTAATGATCTTCGCAGGTGACAACAAAGGAAGGGGCGGTGCCATTACGGCCGGATGCCTAGTGTACAGTGTCGAGACGCGGTGGTAGATATTGTATCATTTGGCTATGGAAAAGGCTGCGACCTTTTCAAACACATCAAGCCGGGACAAAGAGCTTCTTTGCGTCCTTTTACCGTGGAAACTTGGTGCTCGCAATTCAGATTCTATGTTAACCATAACAGATCAATTGTTATATCAACGTTCTTTACCAAGCCTTGGAGGCTTACCACCGACATAGGAAGACGGATTTTCTGTTGAGATCGCGGCGGTTCTTGCATTTCAGGGGTGTATTGTTAGCTCATTGTCGGGATTACGAGAGGGGCATCTTCACTTATATAAAACCATATTCTCATTTGATCTTCACGGCGATGAAAAATCATTCTGCATTCTCTGTTCTCACCCTTACGCTGAACGCTTGGACATTAGAAGTCCCAATATTGGGATAAGAACCGGCATGGCTAGCTGTCCCACAGCCATTCAACGCCTGTCCCTCCTTGTCCGAACCAGTTGCAACCACCAACATGGCCAAAGAAAGGGCAGCTTCCATCCTGCTGCGGAGCTGGGCAACTCGAAGCCAAGGTTTTCCAGTCACAATAGTAATAGATTGGTAGCGATGATATACACCCCACATTGAGTGAACCATCCTGGTTGACGCCAATTACCTGATCTTTACCGCGTTCCCTGTAGAGGTACAATTTACGGCACCATCGAACAGAACCTCCATGTTAGCCCACCCATAAGCGCCGAACATCTTCAAGATCTCGCTACTCTCTTGGCCATTGTCTGATTTGCCACCACGCTTGTAATTCAGCTCGTACACTTGGCCCGTAGCGTTGCTCCTGAACATGTTTTGCAGTATCTGACCGTCTGGTATCTCTCCATTAAGGTGACGTCCTTTGATGCTTGGTATCCAGTCTTTTAGGATGTTCCCGCTCTGACCACCAGTATTCCACCACTCCTGGTCAACCACGGCCACAGCTCGGCCCCAGTAGTGATTCGCCTTGAGTGACTCCGATAAGATGTGTGTTTTGAGCATCCAATCGAAATGCTTGATATTATCGGCATAGTCCGCCGTTATCTGACCTGACCATGCGCCTGTCGATGCAAAAGACACGAATTGCCCGACGTCAGTCATTAATTGTTTCATAAGCCGGTCAAACCCTTCCTTGAGATCCGTAGTCATGCGTTCCAGCATCGTCGACAGGTCGCCGATCTGCTGTACTTGCGAAGCAGGTGAACCAAGCGGTAGGAACGATTTGATGAGTGAGGGCGATTGTGTGGCTCCGACAAGAAAGCCTTGAACAAGGACTGGTACTGATACAAGCTCAATTGCGAGGGTCCCTGCGGCAAGCTCCAGCGCCTGCGTTTGATCAGTACCTAAGCTGTGCAATCTTCGTGCCTCGTAGCACTTGACGTGATCTGCACTTACCAAGAGAAAAGCTAGCCCTAGACTAAGCATCGAGACGATGTTAAGCAAGCTGACAGGCGTGCCTTTGATAGGATTCAGTGTCGAGGTTAGGGAACCAATATCTAGAGATGTGGTAGATATTGAAGAGTCGATGGCTATTAGTGGTGTCAGTCTTATTTCTTCCCTAGAATGCCTGGATCGGATTGGAGATGGCGCGCATACCGTTGAAGTGATTAAAGAAAAAGTCATTGATTTCATGAATGTTCTTCTCAACGTATCGTACTTGATGATGAGTACTGACAATCAGTTCCGGCGCAAGTTTTATGTCGCTCGCACATTTCTGGTCGTCGACTACTGAACAATCCTGATCATTCGAACCTCGCGCCAGACGGAGAAAACATTTAGCCCAGGCTTCCTCAGGATTACAGCATCCAGACCCATCCATCCTAGGGTCTGCTGCATCACCGTTGCAAGGCGGAGTTGTTGTTACCCAGTGTGGAAGATAATTTGAGAGGTCCAATGTGTTCCAGCAGGATGAATCGTAATTAGTAAGATCGTCTTCGCAATTCACCCACTGTCTGGAGCTGATCTCAGCAGGCTCTGGCAGACTACGCGGCGGTTTTGTGTCCGCTGACAGCAGTACATAGTCTGTAGTCCCAATTGGTGTTCCATAAGCCTGCAAAGCCTGCAAAGCCTGCAAGCCAAGAAGCATCAAGATCGGATGCGAAAGCATCTGTGTCAGTCTCATGTGGGTGCAAGACTAATGAAGCAAAAGGATAGTAATGTAGCTGTCTCCATGACGTTTTCAAATCGCGCTCCACGCAGCTGGACTTTCCAACCGGACACCATCGGCTCTATACTGTCGCAGCGGTCAGCAATACCGGGAAGGATCACCGAGAGCGTATTTAGAACTAGTCAAGAAGGAGTCACGAAGGATCTTGACATCAGCGCCACGGCGCCCTTGCACGTAATTCCGAGCCTTGTCGTCTTTCTGCGCCAATGACAAAATCGCCTCCTCGGGTACGTCGCGATTATCGATCAATCAAATGAGTCTAGCGTTTCAAACATAACGCGCGTACTCGGCACTCGACTTGAAGGTAAATCTGCAGGTTTCTTTTTGTGACCATAGGACTCCAGGACCAGTGAGCGCGCGGCACAGACGTGGAATCGCTCCTCGGCGTTTCAACACATAATTGAGGGCTTAGGAAAAAGCCGCAACCCCACGCGGGTCGCAGAAGGCCATTATCCGGCAGACTGTGGAGTCTAAACCTTCGGATTTTTCGTCCTTCAGCATCCAATATCTGGCCATAAATGATAAGTAAGATCCTCTCACAAAAGGGTGATACCTACGTCGTGATTGGGTCTCAGAAAGACCATTAAACGTGGATTGCTAAGTTCTAGCCTAAATATTTGTGCTTCACTCTTGATTCTCATACCTTGAGCAACAGGAGAGCATTTGTCCTCTACTTTATGAGAGACGAGCGCTTTGAGGGATAATGTCATTTCATTGCTAAACGAATGTGTAAGTACTGGGACCCGTGCTTCAATCACCATGGCGAGCACGCTCTTCGAACAAGTAGAATGACGGAAAAAGAGCGGGGAGAAACGTGAATAAAGACTTCCAAATGCACCCGACGGCTTTCTCCCTCGGAGTAAATCGGCCTTAAACATGCTCAAAGCTTCCTGCGCAGACACTTAGCGAACATCACTGAGCTGGCGAAAATGGGTGCCTGAAGAGCAGAGCGAATTTGGCACTGCGCTTCAGCTTCCTCGGTCCGGTAGTTGGTTCCGTAGAAGCTGCACCGCAATTATTGCCATCGCCCCTCTGGCCGGTAGCCACGGCCTCCATTACAAGCGTTCCTGTCACACAGCCGAGCCGACTTGGAGCGTGGCTTTTACAGCACGGGCCGGATTATCAGCCGCAGCGCGGTCTATCATGCTGATGATGGTGTCAGCGTCAGACTTTTGGTCAGAGCAATCTTTCGCATTGGGCTGGCCGGTTGTCAAGATTGATAAGACCCCACCACCGTAACTGGAGATGGTACCGCCGACTATCTCAATGATATAGGGGTGAGTGAAGAAGCCCCAGAGATCTTGGCTTGTAGTTTGCGCTAAGGCTCGAATAGCACGAGCAATGGCTTCCCTAATGGTTGCCTGGACCGAGAATGCTGCAAGCGCCGCGGTGTGACCGGTAGCCAAGAGGCAATTGGCCGCAACCGCATAGACTGGACTAACGCGGCAAATCAGTGCTAGAGTCGAGTTGCGACTGGACAGGAAGCTATATAAGCTTATCGGGGCATGTAGCGAGCTCGTAAAAAAGCGACAACGATATACCGATATTATACTCCGCGGATATTATATTTATAATTATATTATTTTAATACTTATTTATACTCCTTTCCCTTTATTCTAAATCGAATAAGCCTATTTATATATATTAATATATAGACCGTAGGTTTAGTTTTTAGAGAATTAACGGAAACTTTAAATAATTCTAATATATATATACTTTTTACGATCTTAAATCGTTAAATATATATATTAAATTTAATTAAATTCTTTCTTTCTTTAAAATAAATATATCTAAAGTAATAAATAATCCGTTTTTATTAATAATATAAAAAATATTATAATATTCTTTAATATATCTTTATAAGTTAGTAAAATAATAATTTATATAATATATATTATTAATAATAAAAGACTAAGTATTTATTTATTTATTAAAGATTCGAGAGCGGTATATTTTCGAGACATTATAAATTATATTATTTCGCGAAATATTCGTTTATAATATTTATTTCGGCTTTATAATTTAGATAAAACTTTACTTTATATTCCTTAAATTTAATATTCTTGGAATTAAATAATATTATTCCTTTTATTATTATACTCCGCGAAATAAATACTTTTTATTCTTTCTTTAGTATAAGGACTTCTTTAAAGAATTTCCTTTTTCCGAATAAACGACGATATAATCTTTTATTTAATTAATTATCTCTAATATTTTTTATATATAATTAATTAAATAGTATTTATATTTTTAATTTCGTATACGCGACGCCGATAATTTATTTATATAATAATACCCTAGAAAATTTCCTTTTTAATTATTTTAACTAGATTTTCTCTTCTTTTAATCTTTATTTTTCGATTTTTTCCTCGACTTTTTATAAGATTTTAAGTAATTAGTCTAATTATTATATATTACGAGGTAGATTTAAATATAATATTATTAAATTAAATCTTAGTACTTTTATATTAAAATTAGTATTTTGACTAGATTCTAGTATATTAAGGTTAAATCCTCTATAAATAATTAATATCTTTTATATTATTAATATTTTACTACTAAAGTAAATATATTTTCATAAATAATAATAATAATATATATCGATTACTTTATATATCAAGATATTTCTATATATATATACTAGTTTATTTATAGTTTCTCTTAAAATTTTAATATAATTTAGTATTTAAAATCGTTTATTTATAATATTAAATATTTTCTTTTATTAAACTCTTTTACTACGCCTAAATTTTACTTCTAACTCTTTTACTAAACTAGTGGATTTTATTACTAGTATATTAAATAATTTAAATAAACTAGTTATCGACCCTAGTATTTACTCCTAGAAAAATCTCTTAATAATACTAGAATACTCTAAAATAGATATAACTACTTTTAATAATATAATAAGAGATCTTTTAGAATATTTATACTAGATATAAATTTAATAGAACTAAATATAATAGTAATTTAATATTTAATAATAGTAATAATAGAAAATTACTTTATTTTACTCGTTAATATAAGAGATATCTAAGTTTTAAACTAACTCTAATATTAATAATAAGAGTAATAAATTAAAAGTAGAAGATATTAGTTTCTTTAATTTTTAATATAAATCTAGAAATAATACCCTAGTTCTAAATACTAGTAAATACGTTTACTATTAAATTATCTACGTTTTTATAAATAAATTTAAAGATATAGTAAATATTTAGCCTAATATTATAATATAATAATATAGTATTTAATATATAGTATAAGAGTTTATATTTACTAGTCTTAAATTTATATATTTAAGGTATTTATACTAGTTATATATAATTTAATAAAAGTAGTTTATTAAATAACCGTAATATTATATTATAGATAAAAGAAAGTCTATAACGTTTTTATTAATTTTATAATAAAATTAGGAACTTAAATACTAAAACTTATTATAATAATTATTATAATAGTATTATTTCTATAATAACCTAGTATACTAGATTAATACCTCATTTTTAATTACGCCTAGGAATAATTATAATTAATATCTTCGATTCTCTTTTAGTAGGCGTTAACGTAGTAGATATTTACTAAAGAATTCGGCGAGGTATTATAAATATCGACGATATCGAAGACCTTATCGTTGATATTTTATTTTTATAATTATCGATAAATTCCTAAACGTTATTAAGGTACTTAATATTTTATTATTAATTAAATTTAAAATTATAATTTATTTATTATATTAAATACTTTATTAATATTTCTTTACCCCGGCGAATAACTCTTTTTTTAAATAAACGTTTAACGACCTAGGATTTATATTTATCAATATTATTATTAATATAAACCGTATTAAATTACTTTAATAAGAGATAATGAAAAGAGTTTAATATAATAAATTAAAACTTTAATTATATTACCGAGAATATTAAGTAAACTCTTTAGTAACTTAGTGTTTTTAAATAGTAAATTTATTTATTTATTCGCTTTAGGATCTTAAAAGGCCCGATATATTATTAATTTAATTTATAGACCTTCGTAGTTATAATAACCTACGGGATAAAGTAATCTTTATATAAATATAATAAAGTCTTTTTACTCTTTTTAAAATATATTAACTAGTAACTACGATCGTAGTAATATTTCTAACTTATCTATATAAAACTAATAATATCGGTTATTTTTATACGAATATAAATTTATTATAGTAGTAGTATACTTAAACCTAGTAAATTAAAGGATCGGTTTAAAATAAAGCCGTAAAAGACTTTATTTAATATTTTCGATATTATCGTAGAGGGTAAATTATTTAATAAACTCTAAATTCGAGGTAGTACCGTAGGCTAGAGTATTAAGTCGTAGAGTATATATATATAAAACCGTAGCGTTATTTTAATAGTTTAGTTAATATATTTACTACTCTTATTTATTTAAAAGTAGTAGGTCGTAGAGTATAATAAATTAATTTTAAAATATTTAAATATAGTTTTCTATAGCTCGTTAAGGAATTTAGGGTCTTTATTTAATAATAATATTTTAAATATATTTAAATCGCCGATATTAAAGTAGTTTAATAATATAATAATTTAATTACTAGTATTCTAGGTAGATTTACCTAGTATATATATAATATATTTAGTAAATTTATAAATAATAATTATAGTATAATCGAAGTCTTCCGTAGTTATAAATATAACTAGGATCTAGTCGAGTATAAATATATAGAACGAGATAAGTAGGTTTTTAATTAATTATATAATATTCTATAAATAATATCGACGAGTTTATAATACTAGGTAGTTAGAGTAGTATTTAATATAAATATAAAGTTATTTTATAAACCTATAAATATACTAGGATTTAGATATTATCTCGAAGTATTTATTAAAACCTGGGTAACTAGCGTCGTAAACTATATCTAATACTTCCTTTATAAGAAGTTAAGAAATATAAAAATACTCTAAATTAATAAATTTATTAACGTAGAAGAATAAACTAGAGGTATTACGGATAAAAGAAAATATAACGACCGCGCTAAAATTAGAGTCTACTTCTATAATAAAGAATTTTAATAACGTAACTAGAATAAAGATTATTAAATCTATTTATTTAAATCGTCTTTTAATATTAATATTAATTAATTTAATAATTTTTATTTAATATAGGTCGTTCGCGTAGTCTTTTATTAAACGCGAATAAGTTTTCAAAGTATATCTTTATAAAAGTAATCGAGTATATATATATATCTCCGTTATTAACGAGGCCTTAGAATATATAATTATAAAATATATCTAACTCTATATAATTATTTAATAATATTAATAAATTCGAGCTAGTAAATCTTAATAGAGTATTTAATATAATATACTCTTTACCGAGTTTATACTTTATATTTAAACGGAATTAACGGAGGAATTAAAAAACTTTAATTAATCGAATATTTATCTTTATCGTAGACGTAGTCGTTATAATCGATAATTATTTAATAATATTAAATATAGCGGAATAATTAGTTTAAATAACGATAGTATACTTCGACGACTTTATTAGGTATCTAATTTTCTTAATTATTTATATAAATCCTATTATTTTAAACTTTATAAATTAGTAGTTCTTTTCTATAGAAATTAATACCCTAGATAGAAATATAATTAACTCGATAATAATTCGTGATTATTATTCATTAGGCTCGAGTTAAAAAAAATTTAATATAGAAAATCTATATATTAAAGCCCTATTTTTAAAAAGTATTAAAATTAATTTATAATACCTTAAAACTAGAATCGACTTTATTAATAGTATTTATCGGTAATTTAGGAAACCCCGATTTCTACGTATTTTATACCGAAAATGCGTAAAATACTAGAAATGCGTATCTACTCATGTCCCGCATTCTAAGCGCATTATATACCGATTAAGTAGCGATTCTATAGCGATTCTACAACTTTTTTTTTTTTTGAACTTTGACTTTTTATAGTATCTAGACTAGGGCCCCTATATAGGAATATAAATGTCTTCCTAAATCTATTTTTAGCCTAGATTCCGAATTTTTAATTAGATTTTTACTAGCGTTACCCTATAGGGCTATAAAGTTATTTTCAGGATTAAGTTTAGCTCTCCCGCGTAGACCTTAACTCTAACTTTAAATTCTTGGCGCCAAGACTTACTAAGGCTACAGAATACGTATTCTGCACCGATTAAGTAGCGATTAAGCAAGTCTGTTTTTCCGGATTTACCGATATTTATTAAAGACTTTGGAAGTTTATTTCTTCCCGAGCTATTAATAATACTAAACGATATCGGGATAAATAAACTTTATTTAAATTATCTTTAATCGAAGCTTCTTAAAATAAATTTATTTTTAAATTATATAATATTTCTATTAATTAAATATAGTAATAAACTAAATTATAGAAGTATTTTATAAAATCAAAATAATATTTAAAGTCCCTAAAAGTACTAGGATAATTAAAGATATTAATAACTTTTAATTTATTCTTAATTATAATTATATCGAGCGAGTTTACTCTACGTTTTAATAAGTTAATATCGAGTAATTTAAGAAGGTTTTTTTTAAATATAATAAGAATATTATAGTTAACTAAAAAACGGAATAAAGCGCGTAGGTAGTTAAAGTACTCGGGAAAGAATTTCGAGTTAATAATAATATTATTAATATAAATTTAAGCGAAAGTTTTTAACGGGCGTAAAATTCCATTAATTTAATATTAAATATATATTATTAAATTTATATAATCTATAATAGGTACGTTAAACGTCTTTTAATTATAATATATTATAACGATAAATATATATCTAAAGACGGGGTATACTAGTTATTAATAAAAGAATAAATATATATTAAATATTAAAAGATATATATAATCTAGTAGTCTAATAATAATATTAAACTATAATAATATAGGATAGATATTAGGGACGATAAAGATATTAAAGTTATATATATCTACTACTAATCTATCTTTACGCGTATTATTCAATAGAGTTTTTTATACTACGAAAATTAAATAACTAAAACGCGTAGGTTAAATTATATATTCTAAATAACTTTATTTATATTATTCGTCGAAAGTTTTATTAATAATAATTTTATCTTTAATACTAAGTAAATAAATTTTAGCGTAGTTATTATTAGGGAATTTAATTTACTAATTATTATATAACGGGATCTTTATCTACTTTTTTTTAAAAAACCTTAATTAATTCTTTATTAATCTATAGTATAAGAAACTCGTCGATAAGATTAAATAAAACCTTTATCTCTTTAGAGTTACCGAAGACTATAACGTTATTATAAAGTTTAATTTTAGAGGTTATACTAGAGTTTACTAAACTAGTAAAATTTATATTTATAAAAGCGGGGAAATTAATACTAGGAATAATATTATCGACGAGTTATCGGTAAATCTTAAAAGTAAATATTAATATACTCTATATCGGTAACTTGGGAAACCCCGATTTCTACGTATTTTATACCGAAAATACGTAAAATACTAGAAATACGTATCTGCTTATATCCCGTATTCTAAGTGTATTATACACCGATTAAGTAGCGATATTACACCGATTTAACAACTTTTTTTTTCGACTTTAACTTTTAAAAGTATCTAGACTAGGGCCCCTATATAAGAATATAAATATCTTACTAAATCTGTTTTTAGCCTAGATTCCGAATTTTTAATTAGATTTTTACTAGCGTTACCCTATAGGGTTATAAAGTTATTTTTAGGATTAAGTTTAGCGCTCCCGCGTAGACCTTAACTCTAATTTTATAATCTTGGCGCCAAGACTTGCCAAGGCTACAGAATGCGCATTATATACCGATTAAATAGCGATAATTAATTGATTAATTAATTAATTTATATATTTACTCTAGTAAAACTACTTTATTAATAAAGAAGTTCCGCGAATACTTTCCTAATAAAATTATTAGTAGTTCCTACTAGTCGCTAAAGAAACCTCGTCGGTTAAAAACTTTAATTTATTAATAATTTATTTCGTTTTTTTACTAGTTAGTAACCGATAATTATAATTATTCTAAAATATTATTTATCCCTTCCCTCTATTTCTCTTTTATTTTAATTTTCTTAATTTTATTTATTTATCTCGTAGGCCTATAGGCCGCTTTATTATATATTTATTAAATAATCGATATCTACGGCCCTCCGGCCGGTAGCTTTTTTTTTCTTCCTTTTCTTTATAGGCCTAGGTGTATCGCTAGGTCCTAATAATAATTTAAACTATATTAATTATTCTTTAATAAAAGAGAATTAGCCGAGGTACCCCGTCTTTATTATTTACCGCGCGGTTATATATATACTTTAGGCCTACATCGGTAAAGCGGGAGACCGCTCAGGCGGAAAAGTGCAGCGGACATGAGATTCATACGGAAAATGCGCATTTAGTAGTTCGACTCTTCTTATACGGGCTCCGTACAACCGGTATATAATACGTACTAAAAAACTAGTACATATAAAATACGCCACTAAATTAGCGCTATATTTTATGTATATAAAGTTTAAGGTTTAGGCTAATACTTATAGAGTTAGAAATTAAAATAATACCGAAAAATGCGCTTTATACGTATTTGTCGCATGAATCTCATGTCCTGTGCATTTTTCCTCTATGCGGTCTCACCGCTTTACCGATATAGGTTAATATCTTCTTAAAATCGTATATATTTATTTATTTTATAAACTCTATTTTATCCCTAGCTAGTTTCGGGTAAAATAATAATATATATTTTATATTTTATTTCCTTTATCTATATTAGTAGTTAGCGCTACGGACTATAAATATCTTTATTCGGTATAGGAATTTATTTAATCCGATTTTATTATATTTTAATTATATTATTATAGAGTTTTTAGTCTTCTTTAATTAATTATAATAATCGAATTAATCCCCGAATAAATCTCCTTTTTAAGCCGAGTTAATAGCCTATATAAAAATTATTATTTTATAACTCTTTTATTTATCTAGTTATTATTAACGGGCCTAGTTTTTTACTCTTTAATCGATAACCTTAATATCCTAGTATTCTTCGACGTCTTCGATTAAATTTATCTAGTTTTTTCTCTTCTTTATAGTTATAGTTACTTTATATTATTTTTTAAATCTTAAGGCACGAATTACCTAAGCTTTTTTTATTATTATTAATATCGGAGGTATTTATCGTTACCTCCCTCCCCTATATTAAAGTTTACTCTAGATTTATATATTTTTAATAATCGTAACTAAATAAGTCCCTCGACTTATTTAATATCGTATTACTAGGCGGTTTAATTAAAGGTTAATTAACGCGATTACCGACTCGGTTTTAAATATTAGAATTAGAGTAATTTTAAATATTTTTAAAATCGTTTTAAAGTAGTTATTTTAAATAATTATTAATTTCCTTATATATCTCTTTATAACTTTTATTATTCTTTTTAATTAGTATTATATCGGAGCCGTAAACGTTAATATTAATCTAACTATTATATTATATATTATTTTATACTTCGCGAAGGTAGCGCTTTATATCGAATTAACTAGGTACTTTATAGCGCGGTTTTAATTAACCGCTTTAGTCTTAATTTAGGTTAAGTATAGTCTTTATTTTAATTTTAAATCGATATATAACCCTAAAATCTTAATATTTATTCTAAATTCGATAACTACGTTCCTAAAGTTTATTATTATTTCTATATTAAACTTCTTCGGTATTCGAGATATATAGACTAGTTTATACTTCTAGGGGGTAAACGATACTTTATAAATAATTATTTACTTTAAGTAGATATTATGAGCCCGTTTTAAATTCGTATAATTTTTCTTTATACTCTCGTTATAGGCGAGTAAATAGATATCGTCTACGAATCCTTCGACCTATACTAATAGGTTTATTTTAATATATTCCTCGATTAGTAATATATTAAAAAATAGGAAGAGTACTAGTAAAATAGGCGATTTTTATAGAATACCCGTTATTATTTCCTCTACTATACTCGTTCTTCCCCTAAATATTACGGATATAGTTTTATTTAATAGAAAGTTTATTATTTAGTCGATAATTAGGCTCGGTATACCTTTTATCCGTAGGTCGTATAATAACCTTTTATATAAAACGTTATCGAACGCTCCTATTATATTTAATAATAGTAGGTTTACTATCTTTCCCCTCCCGTTCCTACTATAATTCTATATAATATATACTATATCTATAAGGGTCTTTAGCGCGGTTTTTATTAAATATTTTTATCTAATCTCTATTTATTATAATAGTAATAATTCGTATTTCTTTATTATATTATTTAACTTTTTAGAGATAACTACTTCTAGCGTCTTATTAAATATATCGAGGAGTATAATAGGCCTATATAACTTTAACTTTAAATAATCGCCTTTCTTCGATTTCTTAAAAATTATTATATTACTTTTTTTAAAGTACCTCGGGTAGTATCCCTATTTAAGGTAGGCCTAGAATAAATAAATAATAATATCTATTACTTCCGTTTCTATTATAATTTTTAAGAATCGGTTTAGGATTCTAGTTATTCCTAGTATTTTATTAATAACTAGGTATTATATTACTTTATATATTTCTATTTTAATTATCTCCTAGTTTATTTTAACGGGCTCCGGGTACCTTATTCCGTCGATATTATTTAAATCTACCGTCCGTAGGGAGGGAAATAATACTCTTTATAAAACTTTTATTTTATCCTCGAAGTCTTTAATTTTTCCTCCTTTATTATCTTTAATAATTAAGAATTAAAGGAGTTTTTTAGAGTAGTTATTTTTCTTCTTTTTTTATCTTACGAGTTTCTATACTCCCGTCGATTTTAATAAAGTTTTATATATATTTTCCTATTAAAAGAATATTTTCGTTCTTCGAATTATATATACTCTTTTATTATTTATTATATCTAGGGCCTTCTCCGTCTAGGTATTTTAACTTCGTTTATACTCCTTTATATATTCCTTTACCTTTAACGTAATATTAATATAACGGGAGTTCTAGTAAGATTTAACTCTTTAATATAAACGGGCCTATAGGATCGTAAATTTAATAATTTTTTAAAAGCCTTTTATTATCTTATTTAAATATTAGTCGATATTTTCTTTACTTTTAAACTTTAGTTTCTTTAACGCCTAATAAAGAGACTTTACGCCCTATTATATTTCCTTTCGGGTAGTACTATCTTTAATCTTTTTTTAGGTATACCGAGTATATAATATTACCCTTTTTTATATTTACTCGAATTCTATTACTACTAGCCTATAATCGGAGTTATAGTATAGGTCTTCGCGGATTATAGAGTTATTTATAACCTAGTATACTCCTCTTATAAAGAATAATAAATCAATTATACTTTTATATCCTCGGGCTTTTTATATAATAGATACTTTTAATAACCCTAGTTTTATTTCCCTCGACTTTATTATTCCTAGGAGATAATTAGTTATAGTATAATATATATATCGCCTAGTATTATTCTAGTTAGGGTAATAGAGGTTAAAATCCTTTAAAAGAATATATTCGTCTTCCTCCGTTAATACTTCCTCTAATAATAGTAATATTAACGGACTATTAGTCGAGGTATACTATATCAGTAATAGATTATATATATTATAGATTTATATCTTTTTATAATAGGGGATTCCTCGACTAATAACCTCCTCCTCCCCGACTTTATTTAACCGAGATTCCTTTTTATTTCTTCGCTCGTTTAGTATAATTCTTATAAAGTATAGGTCGCCTCTATAGTAGACTAACTCCTAGTAACGATAATATAAAACTATTTTTCCGGACTTACTAATATAAGCGTTATTAACTTTATTAGAAAATCGTCTACGAGTTTATATTAAAACTCTATATTAAATACCGACCCGAGGTTTAGTAGGATTAGTAAATTAGGGGTTTTATTAATAAATTTAGTAGATTTAATAACTCGATAAATCGTTAATAATTTAAATATTAAGCGAATAAACCTATTATATACTCTATAGTATACGTATTTATATACGTATTAATATACGTTATAATATAGGTTATAGTATAGGTTATAGTAAACCCTATAGTATACGTAATAACGTACGTAATAACGTGCGCAACTTGTATATACTATTGAATAGTATATAAATAGTATACGTAAAGGTATTTTAAATACATCGGTAAGTCCGGGAAAATAGTTCTACAAAATCGCTACTTAATTGGTATAAAATACGCATTTTGCAGCCTTGGTAAATCTTAGCGCTAAGATTTTTAAGTTAAAGTTAAGGTCTACGCGGGAGCGCTAAACTTAATCCTAAAAATAACTTTATAGCCCTATAAGGTAACGCTAGTAAAAATCTAATTAAAAATTCGGAATCTAGGCTAAAAACAGATTTAGTAAAATATTTATATTCTTATATAGGGGCCCTAGTCTAGATACTCTTAAAAGTTAAAGTCGAAAAAAAAAATTGCTAAATCGGTATAATATCGCTACTTAATCGGTGCATAATATACTTAGAATACGGGATATAAATAGATACGCATTTCTAGTATTTTATACAATTTCGGTATAAAATACGTAAAAATCGGGGTTTCCTAAGTTATCGATATAGTATATAATATATACCCCCCGTAGTAGTCTTTAAAATATTAAACGAAAGCCCCCTATAATATATTTAATTATAGTATATACTAAGATATACGCTAAGGTATACCCTATAGTATACGATATAATATAATATTTATATATATATACTCTCTAGATATACTTAGATAACGCCCCCGTAAAAATTTTTATTAAAACTTATTATTCCGGGCCTAGTAAATCGCTAGCGTTAATAATCGTCGTTAAGAGTCGTTATCGTTAATAATAATAATTATAAAACTTTATTTATTTTAACTCTATTATAGGGCTGAGCTATTATTAATATATTAATAATATATATAAATTACTAAAGTTATTAATTCGGTTAAAATTAACCCGGAGTTATTAAATTTATTAAAAGTAATTTACCTAGACCCTTAATTTATTAAATCTATTAATAGGATACTAGTAATTTTATCCGTAAATTAGAGTTACTAGTAATATCTTATTAATAACTTTTATTAAGAAAAGTTATTAATAGGATACTACTAGCCCTATCCGCGCGGTCGGTAACTAGGGTTTTAATAGGAGTTTTTGAGATTTACCGATAATATTAATAAACTAAAAACTATCGTTATAGTAAAAGTAACTACTTTCTAAATTCAATTTATTGATTTTTAAATTATAGAAATTCTTGTTAAATAAAATATAATCTTAACTAGTAAAACTTCGACTAGTATATTAATATTTTACAAAAGACTTCGACGAGTCTACTCTTAAAGTAAATTATTCTAATAAATTAATAAAATAAATATTTTTATAATTAACTTTATAAAGTATACTTAATTAAAGCCTTCGCGGAATATAAATAATAATATCGATTACGTTCTTTTCTAGAATACTAGAGATTTTAAAATCAATAAAGTAAATATAAAGAGTTAAATTTATTTATATAATAGACTCGAAAATAAAATCTCTATTAAGTAACTCTATTAGGGTAAGAACCGGAATTATAATTTCTATATAAAGTACGATTAATAAATATATTATATAAATAAATTAAATAACGAGTATACTAGTCTCTCTAATAAATTATAATAAAGATAATAACCCTATAACTCCTAATAAACGTAGTATTATTATAAATATCGATAATTATTTTTTCTAGCCCGATAATATCGTTATTAATAAATAACTTTATTTTTAAATTATTAATTAAATAGATTTCCTTTCTAATATATTATAGTGTTTTAATATTATTATTCTTAACGGCCGGTACTATTAAGGCTCTCCGTTTAATATTTTAATATAATATTAATAGGACCTAGATTAGTTCTTTTAGAGAGGAATATTAAGGATTAATAAATAATAGTCTTTATATTAGTAATTAGATATAACTAGATAAATTTAATAAATTTAATTAATAATTTCATAAACGTTTATATTCAAAATTTATAATTAAAAGTTTTAAGGGAAGTTAAATACGAAGTTTCTATTTACCGAAAAATATATTATTTATATAATAGAAGGAAATCGTATTAAGAACTATATATATACTCTATTTATTTAATAAATATAATAAATAATAATATATTTACCCTATTTACTCCGTGATCGCGGTAAATAATTTTATTAATAATATTTATTTTACCCTTCTACCGGGTAATTTTAATATTATATAATATTCGTAATATTAAATTCCCCTCCCGAAACTTTTATCTCGGAAGTAAATTATTTATTATAATAAATATCGAGCTCCGCCTCTTTTTTATCTTTTTATTATAAATAATAATTTCGTAAATCTCTCTTTAACTTAAAGTTAATTATATATATTTATTAATATTATACCGAGAAATAGTACTTTAAGAAATATAAAATCGGAGGTTACTCGGATAAATACGTAGAGTATATTTATACTAGGCGGGAATATAATCTAGTATCTTTCTCGTATATAAAATAGATTTATTTTCGGAAGTTATAAAAAAAGAAATTAAAAGAAGCTAAAATAGTATTAACGAAATAAACTCGTTTTTAGGTTAAAATCGAGTTACTAGAAAAAAAAGAAAGATAATATATTAAAGGCGAGTTAAAAAATATTATTAAATTAAAAAAGAATAAGGAGATTAATAGTATTAGTCCTAGGCCCGATGATTTTTTATTCGATATATCCTTAAAGTAATTATAACTTAAAAACGAATTCGACTAGTCGGTTATATTCTTTATATTAAATAAAATCTTTATAGGAGATTTAGATAATTCTTGAAATTCATATTTAATTCCTAAATATTCTCTAATTTATTATAATCTTTTTATTTAATAAGCTAGTCTTAATCTTATTATTCTAGAATCTTCTTAACTTCGAACTCTATTTCTTTTTTTATTTAAAAATAAAAAGTATCTAATAAAGATATTAAGGAGTCTACTAACTCTAATAATAAAATATAGAATATTAGATATATTTTAACCTCGGCTAGAAGATTTAATTTATAGTTAACTAGTTTTTTATTTTTCTTAATCGAAAATAATCTAATTTTAATATAGTCTAGTTTCTTACTCGGTCTTTTACTCTTTATATTTTTTATTAAAAAATATACTTTATCCCCCTCCTTTAACTAAGAATACTCTTTTCGATATTTATTAATTATCGTCTTTATTCGAGTATTTATTAATTAAATTTAGGTTTATAACTTTTTATATAAAGTTTATATATTAATTATATAAATTAAAATTTTCTAAATATTCGGTTTATTTCTAAATTCTAGGAATATATTTATATATTTCTCGTAATTAGTAAAGAATAGCGTAAATTTAGTTATATTAGATTAGCCGTTATTGAATATTAATTAAATTATAAATAAAAGTCTTACCTAATCGTTTTACTTTTTATTAATATAATATTTTAATTATATCTCTATCGTTTAATTTATTCGTTCGGTTTAACTATCTATTTATAAGTAATATATAATCGATATTCGTAACTTAGTCTTAATAACGCCGATAAATGTTCTCTAGTAATTAGAAGTAAACTATTTATCTCGATTAGAGGTTATAAACTTTAGGATATTATAATCTCGAATTTATTAATCTAATAATATAAAGATAATTTATTCTACTTTATATACCTCTTTTATTAGTATTATTATAATATATTTATTAAAGTTATCGTAGATAATTATAATAAAGTTAAAGACTTTATTTATAATCAGGTCCTTTGACTTTAGTAATTTAATAACGAAGTCTATAATAATATCGTCCTATAGTCTATCTAGTATTAGGGCGAATTAGATTTAACTATACCGAGCGTACCTTATAGACTTATTCTACTAGTATTAGATATATTCTTTAATATATTTCTTAATATACGATCGTAATCCTAGTACGTTATACTCTTTATAAATAAATTCTATAATTTTAATAACTCTTGAGTATTCTTAAACTAGGTTATTATAATAATCTCGGATAATTTCCTTAAGATATTCTTTAAGAAGATAGGGTTTTTTATTATATTCTAATAGTTTAACCTATAGTTACTAACTTCTTAATATTTTAATAAAGATATTATTCTCGTATTTCCCTCGAATAATATTAATAATTCCGAGAACCGAGATATATAGCGTCGTTATTAATTATTATACTAGGACTAGTAATTTATCTTATTATTAAATAAAGATTAATTACGTTATTATATTCTTCCCCTCTATATAATCTTCTCGCTTATTAAATACGTCGGCGCGACTATTATCTTTTCCGGGGGTATAGAAGATTTTAAATATATATTATTTTAATAATTCTAATTATCTAATCTATCTCCGATTTAATTATTTAATAATAATAAAGTTAAGAAGGTTCTTATAATTTATAAAGATAATAAAGTTCGAGTAACTTTCTATATATACTCTCTACTATTTTAATACGGATACTACTACTAGTAATTCTTTATTATAAATATTATAGTTCTATTTTATTAATAATATCTTTCGTAAATAATATACGATAGGGTATTATTTTTTATTTTTTTATTAAAGTATATAAACTTCTATTATAAGGCCTAAAGTATCGGTCTCGATTCGTATTAATTTATTATTCTAAAAAGAGTATAGTATTAATAGTTTCTCTTAAATCTTTTTAAATACTTCGAAAGATTATTATTATTCTCTCCTCTATTAGAAAGTAATATTTTTCTTCGTAATATTCGTTAATAGTAAGGCCTTTTTAAAATAATCTTTAATAAATCTTTTATTAAAATTCGTAAATCTTAAGAAACTTTATACCGTTTTAATATTATATAATATAAGTTATTCTTTAATACTCTTAATATTTTTAGGGCTTATATAAATACCTCTAATATTAATTATAAATTTAAGAAATTCGATTAATTCTTTATAAAACTCGTATTTCTTTAATTTAAAACGAAGTCTAGCTAGTAATAAATAAATTAAAACATTCTATATATATTAAATATATTCTTCTTTATTAGTAGAGTATATCGGTAAAGCGGGAGACCGTACAAGAAAGTCGAGGTACTAAATACACTTTTTATTACTCTAGGCGGAAAAATAATAAAAAGAGAATATTAATCAAAAAAAAAAAATTATTTTAAATAAAAATCCTAAAAATAGTAACTTCGGATTTAAGATTTTAAATCCGTAACTTTCTATTAGCGCCGAGTAGCTCGCTAAGGCTATATAAAGCGCTATAACTATACTAATTTAATTTAGATTTTAAATTACGTCGATTTATAAAAATTATATACGCGCGTAATACCCCCTAAACTAGCGCGGTATTATAGACTATATAATTTACTTATAACTATATATATCTAATTATTAACCGGTACTACTTAGACTAACTTATTCTAATTTATTCAAAATTATTCAAAATTATTCAAAATGAGTCGAGGTACTAAATGCGTATTTAGTAACTCCGGTGTTAAATTAATCTCTAGGGCTAGTATATAAGCTAAATAGATCTAAACGCCTTTTCTATCTTTTTCCATAGAATACGGGTTTACCGCTTTACCGATATAGATTAAAATATTATCGAGGAATATAATTACCGTTATATCTAAATATATTTATATAATATTATTAATTAATACCTAGTAGGTTACTAGTATATTAATAAATCCGAAGGGTATTAATTAAATACTCGTAATAATTATATTTAGTTCTAAAGATAGTTTTTTATTTCTAATCTTCTTTTATTCGAATTAGATTATACGCGCCTCGAAGATTTAATTATATAAAGATTTTTATATTTATAAACCGATCCTATAACTCGTTAATATTTAATAAAGAGTATTAATTCTTTATTATAATATCGTTTAATTTTCGGTAGTTTATATATAATTATAAACTTTTATTTTTCTTTATTATAAATAGGATTAAATAATTTATTAGTAATTTAGATTCTTAAATAAATTCTTTTTTAAGATTCTTATTAATATACCCGCGAAATACTCCGAGTTCTTTCTTTAATAAAGTATAAATAAATCTAAATATTAATTATTTATTTAATTCGAGTTTAATTTTATTATTTTATAATTAATATTTAAGTAATATTTCTATAGTTATCTTTTTTAAAAGAGGTACTTTTATTATTAATACTCTTTAGGGATATTAAGAGGTTTATTTTCATTTTTAGAAACTTTAATTTATTTACCCTATTAACCTGTTTAATTAATATATATTAAATCGGATCTTTATATAAAGTTATTTTTATTCGAAGATAAAGTACTATAAGTTTTAATTAAATTACGGTTCGACTTCTTAATTATAATTATCCTCTATAAATATATAGATATTATATTAACGATATTTTTAATACGCGGAAATATAAATACTTTCTTCTTTTAATTAATTATTAGATTATATTTCTTTAATTAAAGTATTCTTAGAATAATATAATAAATAGTTATTTTAATTATATCGAAGGTAATTTCCTTATAGTAGTATTAAATAATAATTAGTAACGGGAATATTTTTTATTTTATTTTTTTTATTAATAGTTTTAACCCGTCGGTTAATCAAAGTTTTTTTTTTCCCCCCGAGTTAATAAGCTAGTTACTTAAATTACTATTCGAGATATAAAATTATTAGTCGCTTTTAAATTTACTATTATAACGACTTTATATCCGTTAACTTTTACCGGTATTTATATATATATACCGTATTAAATTAAGTATAAATATTATTTTAAAATTAATATATTAATCTCTTTATATTTCTTTTTAATATAAACGACTAGTCTTTTCCCGATAAAGATAAGAATCCGTAGTACTCTTTAGACTCGAAGTATCTTTCGTATTCTTTAGTTAAATAATAGTATTATTTACTTTAATTATAATTTTTTAATTCTTTATTATAATTTATCTAGTTTCGTAATTATAACTATTAATCTTTATTATAACTCGGGAAGATTTAGTTTTCTCTTTTCTTAATTAAATATTATAAATAATTATCTCTAGCGTAATTATTTTATTAATTATAATTATATTCTAGTTTTATAATATATCTTTACTCTCTTAAATTATTATAATAATATTTATAATATTTATTTATATACGCGGATTAATATATTTCTTAGTATCGTAGGTAATATTTATTATAGGTATAATTAATTTTAAATAATTATCTTTTCTTTTTTTTCTTTTCTTCGAGTTTCTTTTTTAATATAATAAATTAAGTTTTAAAATTATCGAGGTAGTCTACTACCTAAAGTTATTCTTTAAAGTTTATTATATTATATTTTTATTTTTATCCTTCCTTTAAATCCTCCTTTAGAGTTTTATTATTATTATTATTTAATTCTTCGAGTTCTCGAGTTCTTTAAGCGATTTTTTCTTTAATATTCTCCTACTTCTCTAATAAATTATTAAATCAAATATTATTTTATATTAAATCTTTAAAGGATCCGGTTATATTATCTAGTATCTCCTTAAATATATTTAATTATTATCGATTTATTATATTTTTCGAATAATAATTCTTAGCGATATAGCCCGGTTTATTATTTTTTTAGAATTTTATTATAAGTCTCTTTTTACTAAAATCGAGTTCTATTAATATATAATTATACGGGTTAAGTTTCTTACGGCGGTAATAACTAGCCGAATTATATTCGTTATTACCTATTAGTTCCTCCGTTATAATATTTCTCTATTATATATTCGTATAACTTATTATTAATTACGATTATTTATTTTATAAATATATCGAGGTTTTAGATATCGGTTTTTATTTATATAGACTTATTTTTAATATTATCTTTTAATCTTTATCGATATATTATTATAAAAGTAGTATCGTCCGAGTCCGTTAATATTATATAGTATTAAAATTATACCGAGTAGTCGGACGTAGATCTTCGCTATATTAAATATTAAATAATACGAATTATTATATTACTTTTATTAGAAAGTCTAAATACCCGACGAATTTCGGTTTTAAATTAAGAAAAGTTCTCTATCTAAAGCTTTATATTTAAATTATTAATATTATTTAATTCTTTTATATAGCGCTTAAAAAATAGTTTAATCTACTTTTATACGTTACTTTTTATATAAATAATAAAAAGGTCGTTTATTTATTAACCGGTATAATACTCTCGTTAAAGGCGAAGAATAATTAAAGTTAAATAAATTAATTATTAAGTTTCTTACGCTTTTTATAATACTAGTCTAGGCGAGAGACTTTAATATAGTTCTTATCTTCTATAATATTACGTCTTTTAATACCGTTTTAGGTATTTAAAGTTAAGGCCTTTATATTACAATCTACTATCGTAATAGAATATATACGAATTAATAGTACTCCGTATAATATTTACCTTACTTATAATAGTAAATATCGCGAGTATAGACTATACTCGCTATATTTATAGGAATAAATATATAGAGTATATTTCTCTTAGTACGATTTCCTTTTATTATATTATATTTTCTTAATAGATAAGAGCTTCGTATTTAATTTCCCTTAAAACTTTTAATTATAGATTCTAAATATAAACGTTTATTAAATTATTAATTAAGTTTATTAAATTTATTTAGTTATATCTAACTATTTATACGAAGCCTATTATTTATTAATTCTTAATACTCTTCTTTAAAAGAATTAACTTAGGTCCTATTAATATTATATTAAAATATTAAATGGAGAGCCTTAATACTTTAAATATCTTTAGGATAAATATTTTAAGATCGTAAAGAACCCTAGTTTTAAATATCTAAAATAATACTAGAAGATATAATATTATAGAAGATAGAGACTATATTAAAGTCTCCCGTCTAAATTAATATTATAGAGAGTATAAAAAGTTTAACGATTAATTAATTTAATTTTAATTATTCTTTATATTTAACGAGAGTACTATATTAATTAATAAATAAACGATTTTTATTATTACCTATATAAGAAGTAATACGTAGAAATAGGTTAAATTATTTTTAAAATATTATATAAAAGAATTAAACGACGTTAATAAGTCGGATATAAAACTTTAAATAAAGAACTTTTCTCGATTTATAATTAGAATTCGTTATATATTTAGACTTTCTAATAAGGGTAATATAGTAATTCGTATTATTTAATATTCTATATAGCGAAGATCTACGTCCGATTACTCGATATAATTTTAATATTATATAATATTAACGGACTAAAATAATACTACTTTTATAATAATATATCGACGAGGATTAAAAAACAATATTAAAGATAAATTTATACGGATAAAAATTAATATCTAAAACCTCGATATATTTATAAAATAAATAATCGCGATTAATAATAAACTATACGAATAAGTAATAGAGAAACGTTATAATAGAGGGATTAACAAATAAGAATATTTAGGAATTTATAATAACGGATATAATTCGGTTAATTATTACCGCCGTAAAAGACTTAACCTATATAGTTATATATTAATAGAACTCGATTTTATTAAAAAGGGATTTATAAAAGAATTCTAGAAAAAAAGAAAATAATAATATAAAAAAAAGAAAATAATAAATTATTATAATTATAATAAACCGGGCTATATTACTAGGAACTATTATTCGAAAAATATAATAAATCGATAATAGTTGAATATATTTAAAAAGGAGATAACTAGATAATATAATTAAATTCTTTAAAGATTTAATATAAAATAATACTCGATTTAATAATTTATTAAAGAAATAAGAGAATATTAAAAAAAAGATTACTTAAAGAATTCGAGAACTCGAAGAATTAAATAATAATAATAATAAAACTTTAAAAAAAGATTTAGAAAAAGGATAAAAATAAAACTAAAATATAATAAACTTTAAAGAATAACTTTAAGTAGTAGATTACCTCGATAATTTTAAAACTTAATTTATCGTATTAAAAAAGAAACGCGAAGAAAAGAAAAAAAAGAAAAAAAAATTCTTTACAATTAATTATACTTATAATAAATATTACTTATAATATAAGAAGATATACTAGTTAATATATTTAAACGAATATTATAAATATTATTATAATAATTTAAGAGAGTGAAAATATATTATAAAATTAAAATATAATTATAATTAGTAGAATAACTACGTTAAAGATAATTATTTATAATATTTAATTAAGAAAAGAGAAAACTAAGTCTTCCCGAGTTATAATAAAGAATAATAATTATAACTATAGAATTAAACGGGTTATAATAAAGAATTAAAGAGTTATAATTAAAATAAATAATAATATTATTTAACCGAAGGATATAAAAGATACTTTAAATCTAAAGAGTATTACGAATTTTTATTTTCGTTAGGAAAAGACTAGTCCCTTATATTAAAAAGAAATATAAAGAGATTAATATATTAACTCTAAAATAATATTATATTTAATTTAATATAGTATATATATATAAATACTAGTAAAAATTAACGGATATAAAATCGTTATAAAAATAGATTTAGGAGTAACTAGTAATTATTAAGGGACGGGATTAGTATCTAGATATTTATTAAACTAACGGCTAGGTTTATTAAATTATAACCTAGTTATAGTATAGGAGTAGGCCAAGATAAAAGATAAAGGACGAAAATTAGGGCAGGGCTAGCTACTATCTAAATAAAAACTAATATACGGAGTATTTATTTATTTCCTATCCAGACTATATTAGGATAAAAATAGGGAAATTAACTTAAACCTAAATTAAATCTAAAATAAGTTAGGTTAAATTAAAATAACTTAAATCTAAATTAGATTTAAGGTAGGTAAAGTTATACTATAATAATAACCCCCTCTTTAAGGTCGAGCTCCTACGAGATAAATAAATAATTAATTTAATTAATTAGATTTCGTAACCCTAAATCTTATTTAGGGTTACGAAATAATTAAAATAAAAGCGCGTCGGAGTATTCGAGTTATCGACAGTAATAAATAAGGGATAAGACGGGGAATAAGCGGCGGTATACGGATAAGACTAGGCGTTAACGTTATTATCTATAAACAATAACGGCGGGGCTAGGCTATAGGGTACTATCTATTTATATAATAATATAAAGTATCGGTCGAAGCCGATACGGAACGATAACCGAGGGGATAATAACGGATAAGGAATAAACTATAGTATAAACGGGGGTTAACTTTTTAAAAATCAAATTAAAATAAAGATAATAGAGGTTCCTTATATTAATACCTTTAAATAATATATAGTAATTTATAGAGGCCAGCGGCGCTAGGATTCGAGATATAATACTCGTTAATAAATTATTAGTAATAAGTAAGATACTAGAAGAGTTTTTATATAACGATATAACCTTCTTAATTAACGTAGTACTTTAATAAAGGTGGACTATAACGGCGATTATATTTAGAATTCAAGATACCGTTAACGTATTATTTACGTTAGTTATCTTCGGTAATTATAAATTCTCGGATAAACTAGACTTATCTAGGTAAAGGGTTATTAACTATTAATTATAATAAACTAGCGTAGAAAACGGGGTAAACTTTTATAAAATACGGAAAATCTAACTAGATTATAAAAGGATTATTAAAAACCTTAAAGACTTAAAAAGGGCCGATATTATAATCGTCGAGCTTAATTAAAGGGCGTATAATATTTAGATTCTTAATATTCAGCCATATTTGGTCGTTTACTAAATATATCGGATATAGGCGCCTTCGTTAGTTAACCGAGGATTTAAAGATAACTTAAATAATAAATATTTTATCGCGGAGGTAATCGTTTAAGGCTTTTATTTATATTACGAATTTATCGGTAATAATTAAATAAGTACGGGCTTAAATAGTAAAATCTTAAAATAAAGATTCAATAAACTCGAAATTAATATATAAATATTAATTATAGTTAGCTAAGAAAGGCGAGGCTAGAGTATTAGAAAAATCGGTATTATTATTAGAAAACTCCGCTCTAAAGAGCCATTTCACCTAATTATCTTATATATAATTAATATATATACGGAGGTAATATTTTATTATAATATTAAATTACTCGGTTTAATTATCCGTCTAAAGATAGTACCCGGTAGATATATATTAATCGATTTTAAAATATTTATATAAGGCCTCCTAGAACTCCGATATAAATTAAAATCCTTAATCCGAAATAAAAATATCTAGTAACTTATAGAGCTTCTATATATTTTAATAAAAAGCGTCGTAGGCTTCGTTTACTTTTATTAATATAATTAATACTAGGTACCGTATCTTAGTTAAGCGGTCTACGAAAATTAAGATATACCGATAAATAATTCCTATAAAAATATAAAATAATAGGGGACCTATATAGTCTATCGAGACGTCTTTCTAACGTCGTTATAAAGGCGGTAATAAATATAATTATTTTTAAATATACTAGCGGGAAGACTTAATTCTTCGGTATATATAATAATTCCTAACGAATTACTAGATAATAGTATAGATATTAGGCTATTAATAAGCCCGATTAATTAATTCGTAATATTTAATACGACCTAAATAATTACCCGCGATATTATTATAAACTAGTTAGATTAGACGAAGGCGTAGTTTATTAGAATTTAGAATATATCTTTTTCCTCGGAAATAGAGAACTCTATCCTTATCTTCGTATTTAGCGAGGGGAATTCCGCTATAATAACGCGTTTTAGAACGTAATATTTCTAGGACTTTAAAAGCGAATTAATCGGCTTAATTAATTATATCCTATAATTAATAAATCGGGGTATTATATAAGTCTTTATCTAAATTAATAAACTAATCTTTATTTAATTTAGGTTTATAGGACGTAGGTAGGGTCTAAGATTCTAAATCGATATCTATATCGAGATTTATCGGGGTTATATAAATTAGTACAAGGTATAACTAAAAAGGCTAGACGAGAATCTTTAGATCTATTATTAATATAACTAAAATAATTAAAACTAAGGCTAAGGTCGTTATATTTAACGATATATTATAAATATAATCCTCGAGGACTTTTAGGGCTAGGTTTTTTCTTTTTAATATAATTTAATATTAATATTAATATCTAGAGTCTAATTTATCCCCCTCTTTAAGGAGGTCTCTTAACCGATATATTAATATATTAAATTTATTACCTTCTTTACCGGGCCGGTAAGTAATTTTATAATTAAAACGGGATAAAAATTTACTTTATCTCGCTTAACGGCGAGATAGTATTTTAGATAAAGTAAAATATTTAAAAACCTTATAATTAAATATTACCTCGATAAAGAGAGTAGATCCCTTTAATTTAAGGCGTTATTCCTCGAATACGCGGACGATTATTATAAACTCTTTATTATAAATCTTATAATTATACTCGGTAAGGTTATATTTCTTTAAAAAATAAATAATAAAACGAAGAACGTTTTAATTATTATATTAAGATAAGACCCCTTTAGATACGTAATTAAATATATTTATTTCTATTATAATTTTACGGTCGGGGTCGAAATAAATTAAGATAATATTAAAGGTAAAAACCTTCTTTAAGGTATTAAAAATTATTTAATATTAAATACTTTACTCGAAGATAATACCTTTTTTAGTTAAGATTATAAATAATATAACGAGTTTACTAAATTTATAAATAAAGCGCCGATAGAAGTTAGCGAACCCTAGGAAACTTTAAATATCCTTAATATTAATTAGTTATAATTAATTTAAGATTATATCGATTTTCTTTAAATTTATTTTAATTCTTTAAATAATAATAATTAATCCTAGGTACGTAACTTCCTTAATATAAAAATCGTATTTAATAATATTTATATAGAGCCCCGCCTTACGGAGTTTCTAAAGAATATATTTAATATAGATTTTATACTCTTCCTCGATATCGCTATAAATTAGAATATCGTTAAGATATACGGTATAGGTCTCGTCGAGAAATTTACGAAAAATATCGTTAATATAATATTAAAACGAGGTAGGGCTATTATATAATTTAAATAATATAATAAAATATTTAAATAAGCCGAATCGGGTACGGAATATAATAAATTCTTTATTACCCTCTTTAACGCGGAGGCGATTAAAAATAAATATAATATCTAATTTAAAAAATACCTTAATACGATTTAATCGATTTAAGATTTTTAATATTAAGGGTAAAGAGTATTTATTCTTTATAATAATAATATTTAACCCTCGGTAATTAATATAGAAATATAAATCTCCGCTAGGTTTCTTTACGAATAAGATAAAAAACGCGGTATAAAACCGATTAACTCGAATAAAACCTTTATTAAAATTTTTATCTAGGTAACGGCGGAGCTCTAGGATTTTATTATAATTTATATTATATAAACTAGATAACGGAGGTTATAACCCTTCTTTAAACTTAATAATATAATTATATAACCGATATAAGGGTAAGGTATTAGCGTTTTTTCTTAAAAAAATATTTAAGAATTTATAGTACCGCGTAGGTAAAATTATAATTAGGTTAATATTCTTATTATCTCGATAAATTTAAAATTCTTCTTAAATAACGGCGGAGGCGAGGTAAAACTCCTTATTTATTTTAAATATAACTCGGTTCTAAACTTAATCGTAAATATTTAATTTAAAGTTTTAATTAAGGCGGGGTTTAGGTTTATAATATTTAGATTTTTAACGAAGTTAAATATTTAAAATCGAGATTTCTTCTAAAATACCTAAAAATCGATCGATTTCTATAAATAATAGATTAAATATAATTTACTCGTTAGGCCTAACGAGCCGGGTAAATAATCGAGATCTTATCTCGTATATATTAAAAGTAACTAAGTATTAAGTTCGTTATTCTTAATATTAAAATTTAAAACGAAACGAGGTTAAATTATAATATTTAATTTTAAATATCTTTCCTTATTTAATAATAGTAACGATATAACTATACTCGTTATTATAGCTAGTTCTTATAAGAATAAATAATTAGAACTAGGACGGGGAAGACTCCTCTTAAATTTAAATTTATTATTAATAAATTTAAAATTAAAGTAACTCCTCTTAAGTTCTAGGTTACTTTATACGAGTATTAAATTAAATTAAAAATTAAGTTTATTTCTAATAAACCTAGGACTAAATTAACTTTTTTTAAATCGAGGTTTACTTCTTATAAATTTAAGACTAGGTATACTATTAATAAACCTAGAACTAAATTAATTCTTCTTAAGTCGAGGTTTACTTTTTATAAACCTAGGACTAGGTATACTATTAATAAATCTAAAATTAAAGTAACTTCTCTCGAATCGGAATTAATTATTTAATAGTAGCGTTATCGTCTATAAATAATAACGGCTCTCTATATATTAACGACTCCTTTTAAATCGGGGTTTACTCTACGCGGGTATCGGATAAAACTAGGGACTAGGATTCTTAGGTTTAGAAACTTTCTTAAAATATAAAAAAGAGTTTATCTTCCGCGAAGACTTTTACGGGATTTAGGGTATAGTTTCTTAAATAAAAATATAAAACGAAAGTTAAAGAATTATTTAAGAAATCGGTAGTAGTTTTATAATAATAAAGGTATAATAGGCCGATTACGACGGGGTATTAATTAAATTTAATAATAAAGAAAATTATTCGTTCTTAATAATTATAAATATTTAAAATCGCTTTTACGATATAAATAATATATCTTATAACGGTAAATACGCTATTAAAGAGTCGGACGATATAAGAATAACGAAGAAGGCGAAAGAGTAAACGTTAGGTATATATAAAATTATAATTAATAAAAAAATAACCGGATATATTAATATTAATTAAGGTTTTAATTTAAATTCGGGACTAATTATTCCGTAACTAATAAAAAATAACTATATATTTATTACGAAAAATAGGGTCGGTTTTAAAAAGTTATATAATAGATTTAAACGAAAGTTTAATTAATAACGAAGGTAAATTAAATAATATAACCGATAAATAAGAAAGTATATATAAAGTTCTAGGTACCTATAGTCCTAATATACGACTTTATACCGGGACTATTTTTTCCCGCGTTTAAAGTAACTCCTCTTATAACGCTCTCGTTATTATCGACGATAATTATAATACTAGATCGGAGACTAACTAGTTTAATTAAGTAGGCTCTTATATTATATTTAAATAATTTATAATAAAAGTAAAACCTTTACTTCTTATAAATAACCTTAATAACCGGGGTTCTCGTTAATTTACCTTTAATAATAATTTAAATAGAATCGAGGTTTATTAACTCTTTAAATAAGAGGGTTAAAGCTACGGTAACGGGGATAAAAATACTCGTTATAATAAAGCGGGCTATAAGGGTAGAAATTAATAAAGATATAATAAACCTCCTTAAGATTTATCCTAATTTAATAGGAGCGGTATTTTAGCGAGATAAATAGTATTTAATCTACTAAAGTTCTTAGTCGATTTCGGAGTATATACGGACGTATTTATCGAAAGTATATAACCGTTAATTATTAACTTTCCTCTAAGAGATAAAGGCCTATTAGGTAGTATAATTAATATTATATTTCATAACGTTAATTAAGAATTCGTTCTTTATTCGAGAACGTTCCTTTTTCTAGGTAACGAGGTTAAAGTATTTATTAAAAAATATAAAGTCTTACTTAAGTTCCCGGATATAATTCCGAGTATCCTTTTATTTAAACGGGTTATTATATATTTCCCGTAGTTTCTTTCGTTAATTAATAAAGTTAGTTAAAGTATAGAGACCCTCTTTTCGGTAACGGTTTATTAAATTAAAAACCTTCTTACCGATAATTAATTTAAACTCTATATAAATAATCTTATCGCTATCGGTAGGGTAATGGTTATAATTAATATATATCCGCTATATTAACGTTTATTTTTAAATATCTAATTTATCTTAGTCCCCTTTATATTCCGAGATATCTAGGAGCTTTTCGGATCTAGGAGGCGTTCGAGATTAGGAGAGAGTAAATTATTAAATATTTAAAAAGAAAGACGAGCGTAGGTTTATAATAATAATATTATTAAAAGTATTCTTATCGAATACCTAAAACGGGGGCTAAGGTATGATTTAGGTTATAATAAATACGGCCTAGGCCATTACTTAAATAATAATATAAATTAAAGATTACGTATCTAGCGTAGGAGGAGGAGGAGGTATAAACGAAGATAAAGTATTAAATAAAGGATTACTCTCGACTTAAATATATAAGTAATCGAAGGTATTTAAGAAACTAGTAGGGTTATTCTAAATTTCGGCGAGGAATTATTATATACGGTTTTCGGGGTTAAGGGGTTAATCCTCTATAATAATTATCCTAATATTAAAGAGTACTAGTTAAGTAGTTAATCTTTTATAATATTAAGAGACGGGATTAGTATCTAGATATTTATTAAATTAATAATTAAATTTATTAAACTATAGCCTAGTTATAATATAGGAGTAGGCTAAGATAAAAGATAAAGAACGAAAACTAGAGTAAGGCTAACTATTATCTAAATAAAAACTAATATATAAAGTACTTACTTATTTCTTATCCCGACTATATTAGGATAAAAATAGGGAAACTAGCTTAGACCTAAATTAGATCTAAGATAGGTTAAGTTAGGTTAAGATAATTTAAACCTAAATTGAATCTAAAGTAAATAAGACCACATTATAATAATAATTTTATATCTCGAATAATAATTTAGATAATTAACCTACTAATTTAAAAAAAGAAAAAATAATATAAATTTTAATTAATCGACGAGTCGAAATTATTAATAAGAAGAGTAAATAAAGAAATATTCCTACTATTAATTATTATTTAATACTACTATAAGGAAATTACCTTCGATATAATAAAAATAATTATTTATTATATTATTCTAGGAATACTTTAATTAAAGAAATATAATCTAATAATTAATTAAAAGAAAGAAATACTTATATTTCTATATATTAAAAACGTTACTAGTATAATACCTATATATTTATAAAGGATAATTATAAATAAGAAGTCGAATCGTAGCCTAGTCGAAATCTATAATATTTTATCTTCGAATAAAAATAACTTTATATAAGGATTTGATTTGATATATATTAATTAAAGAAATTAATAGGGTGAATAAACTAAAATTTTTAAAAATAAAAATAAACCTTTTAATATCCTTAAAGAGTATTAATAATAAAAGTACTTTTTTTAAAAAAAGATAATTATAAAAGTATTATTTAAATATTAGTTATAAAATTATAAAATCGAACTCGAAATAGATAAATAACCGATATTTAAACCTATTTATACTTTATTAAAAAAAAACTCGGAGTATTTCGCGGGTATATCAATAAGAATTTATTTAAGAATTTATTTAAGAATTTAAATTATTAATAAATTATTTAATTCTTTTTATAGTAAAAAAGAATAGAAGTTTATAACTATATATAAACTACCGAAAATTAAATAATATTATAGTAAAGAATCGGTACCCTTTATTAAATATTAGCGAGTTATAAAATCGGTTTATAATAATAAAAATCTTTATATAACTAGATCTTTAAGGTATATATAACCTAATTCGAATAAAAAAAAGCTAGGAATAAAAAACTACCTTTAAAATTAAATATAGTTATTACGAATATTTAATAATACTCTTCGGATTTACTAACGTATTAATAACCTACTAAATATTAATTAATAATATTATACGAGTATATTTAGATATAACGGTAATTATATACCTCGATAATATCTTAATCTACTCTACTAATAAAGAAGAATATATTTAATATATATAGAATATCTTAATCTATTTATTATTAACTAGACTTCTTTTTAAATTAAAGAAATATAAATTTTATATAGAATCGGTCGAATTCTTTAGATTTATAATTAATATTAAAGATATTTATATAAACCTTAAAAAGATTAAGAGTATTAAAGAATAATTTATATTATATAATATTAAGATAATATAAAGTTTCTTAAGATTCGCGAACTTTAATAAAAGATTTATTAAAGATTACTTTAAAAAGACCTTACTATTAATAAATATTATAAAGAAAGATATTACTTTCTAATAAAAAAAGAAATAATAATAATCTTTTAAAATATTTAAAAAGACCTATAAGAAACCACCGGTATTATATTCCTTTTAAAATAATAAATTAGCTCGAATCGAGATTAATACTTTAAACTTTATAATAAAAGTTTATATTCTTTAATAAAGAGATAATAAATAATACCCTATTATATATTATTTACGAAAGATATTATTAGTAGAATAGAACTATAATATTTATAATAAAGAATTACTAGTAGTAGTAATAATATTAAAATAATAAAGAGTTTATATAAAAAGTTATTCAAATCTTATTATTTTTATAAATTATAAAAACCTTCTTAACTTTACTATTATTAAATAATTAGATCGGAGGTAGGTTAAATAATTAGAATTATTAGAATAATATAAATTTAAAATCTTCTATACCCTAAGAAAAGAAAATAGTCGCGCCGATATATTTAATAAACGAGAGGACTATATAAAGAGAAAGAATATAATAATATAACTAGTCTTTATTTAAGAATAAAATAAATCGCTAGTCCTAGTATAATAACTAGTAGCGATATTATATATCTTTATTCCCGGAATTATTAATTATATCCGGAAGAATTATAAAAACGATATTTTAACTAAAATATTAAGAAGTTAATAATTATAAACTAAATTATTAAAATATAATAAAAAAAACTTATCTTCTTAAAGGATATTTTAAAGAAATTATCCGCGATTATTATAATAACCTAGTTTAAGAATACTCTAAAGTTATTAAAACTATAAAATTAATTTATAAAGAATACGACGCGCTAGGACTTCGGCTATATATCGGAAAATATATTAAGAAATATATCGAATACTAGTAGAATAAGTCTACGAGGTATATTAAATACGGATAGATCTAGTTCGGCCTAGTACTAGAAATATCTTAAGACGATATTATTATAAACTTCGTTATTAAATTACTAAAATCGAAAGATCTTATTACAGTAGAGGCCTTCGATTCTATAATAATAATATATAATAAACTTAGTAAATATATTATAATAATATTAATCAAGGAGGTTTATAAAACGAAATAGATTATCTTTATATTATTTAATTAATTAATCCGGGATTATAGTATTTCTAAATCGATTACTTTTAATCGAGATAAATAGTTCACCTCTAATTATTAGAAAATACTAGTTAATACTATTAGAATTAAATTACGGATATTAATTATATATTATTTATAGACTAATAAATAGACGGAACGAACGACTTAAATAATAAAAATATATTTATAGTACTACGTTAATAAAAAATAAAATAACTAAATAAGGTTTTTATTTATAACTTAACTAACGTTTAATAATATATAATTTAATATAACGAAACTTATATCGTTCTTTACGAATTATAATAAATATATTAATATATTTCTTAAACCTAGATAGAGACCGAATATATAGAGGGTATTGATTTATATAATTAATATAAAGGCGTTAAATAAAGAAATATAAATTTAAATTAAATTAATAAATATTTAGACTAAAGCGAGAGTCGATAAATATCGAAAAGAATATCTTTAATTAAAGGAAGAGGATAAAATATATCTCTTAATAAAAAATATAAAGAGTAAGAAACTAAATAAGAAACTAAACTATATTAAAATCGGATTATTTTCGATTAAGAAAAATAAAGAACTAGTTAACTATAAACTAAATCTTCTAGCCGATATTAAAATATATTTAATATTTTATATCTTTTTATTAGAGCTAGTAGACTCCTTAATATTTTTATAAAATATTTTTTATTTTTATATCGAAAAAGAAACGGAATTCGAGGTTAAAAAAATCCTAGAATTTAATTATAAGAATTAGAAATACCTTATTAAATAAAAAGGGTACGATAATTTAGAGAATATATAAGAATTAAATATAAATTTTATAAATTATTAATAACTTTTTAAAAAGTTCCGTTAAGATCGGAGGGAAAATAAATAATATTTAATTAATCGAAGTTAGTAGGTAGTTAAAACTATTCGGAGGAAATATTAAAAAAAAGATTCTCTAAGTTAATAATAATAAATATTATCCTCTCCTCCTCCTTTAACTCCGCGATATTTATTTATTTTATTATTATTAACCCTTCTTCTTTATTCTTAAGAAATTCTAATTATTATTTAAAGTAATTAATTTTCGTATATTATTCGACTAGTTTTAAATAAACTTTATAAATTTCTTTCTTTATTTTTAAACACTTATTACGAATTCTTTAAAACGTTAATAACGAGATAACGAGATCGTAATCCCGCTTTAGACGGATATACTCTATATACTTTTTAAATAACTCTCTAATTAGGTAGCTCTTCGAACCCTTCGCGTAATATTAATAAAAACGTATTATAAGGTTAATATCTCCGGAGTTATTTAATAATTCTTTATAACGAGTTATTAAATTACGAAGGTTAACTCGACGGGGTAATATAATAAAAGAGTAAAATACTTTCGGAACGAAAATTTAATAAAGAAAGAAATAATATTATAATCTATTATTATAATAGAATATATACGGATTAATAATACTATATAGGATATTTACCTTATTTATAATAATAAATATCGCGAGTATAAACTATACTCGCTATATTTATAAAAATAAATATATAGAGTATACTTCTCTTAATACGGTTTCCTTTTATTATATAAATAATATATTTTCTTAATAAATAGGAGCTTCGTATTTAACTTCCTTTAAAACTTTTAATTATAAATTATAAATATAAACGTTTATTAAACTATTAATTAAATTTATTAAATTTATCTAGTTATATTTAACTACTTATATAAAGCCTACTATTTATTAATTCTTAATACTCCTCTTTAAGAGAACTAACCTAGGTCCTATCGACGTTATATTAAGATATTAAACGGAGAGCCTTAATACTTTATTAATCTTAAAATATTTATTCTAAAAGTATTTAAAGTATTAAGGCTCTCCGTTTAATACTTTAATATAATATTAATAAAACCTAGAGTAGTTCTCTTAAAAAGAGGTATTAAAGATTAATAAATAATAATCTTCGTATTAGTAATTAAATATAACAAGATAAATTTAATAAATTTAATTAATAATTTAATAAACGTTTATATTTAGAATTTATAATTAAAAGTTTAAAAGGAAGTTAAGTACGAAGCTCTTATTTACTAGAAAATACATTATTTATATAATAAAAGGAAATTGTATTAAGAGCTATATATTTACTCTTTTTACTCGGTAAATATAATAAATAGTAATATATTTACCCTATTTACTCGGTGATCGCGGTGAGTAGTTTTTTATTAATAGTATTTATTTTACCCCTTTACCGGGTAATCCTAATACTATATAATATTCGTAATAAATACGTAGATAAGGATAATAATATATTTATTAATTTTATATATAATAAAGCCGATACTTTTAATACGGAGTAATAAAGATATTTTCTTAATTTAAATATTAGGGAGTTGAGATAAGATCTAAGGTTTATTAGTTAATATAATTTTATATCTAGTATTAATATAACCTTCGTCTTCCTCCTCTTCTTTAATAGTAAAAGTAATATTAACGGGTATATAAATATAGTTTTAACCTTAAAACGCGAAGTCTAAACTAAATATAACGAGGTTTAAATAGTCGGATTTCATAATTTTAATAATTATAATATTAACTTCGAAAGATACGTTAGATTTTATAGGTTTATTAACTTTATTAATAAAAGACTTTATAACTTTATTAATAAAAGACTTTATAATTATATTAATAAAAGACTTATTGAGCCTATTAATCGAAGACTTCGTAATTTTATTTCAATATATAATTTTACCGAAAGGTCTTAATAAAAAAAATTCCCGTAAATATTTATAAAACTTAATCTTTAATTAAAAAGATACTTTATAATTATAATAATATATTTTAATCTCGACGAAGCTACCGAATTATTTATTATATTATAAATTATTATCGTAGTAAAGATTATCTCCGTAGTTTTAATTAATAATATATTTATTAACGTAGTAAAACTCGTATTAATATATTTTACTTTAGTAAAGTTAATTCTAATTATTAATATAATTAATTTATTAATACTCTAAATTATTATTCTTAGTTAGGGCCTAATATATTATAACTTTATTACAATAATTATTTTATTACTAGGGTCTATTTTAGTAGTAATTTCGAAACCCTTAATTACTTTAGAGTTACTAAATTAGTATTATAAATATCGATATCGAATTTAATATATTTAATACGCCGGTAATTTATAATTACTACCGCGGAGGTAGTAAAGTAGTTTACTAACTTTACTAGAGTATATAACGAGGGTTTTATTAATTTTTATATTATTAATTAAAGTTATTAATAAATTTACTTAGTTAAATAAAGAAAGATTACGATTATTAATAATTAAAGGGCTATTATTAATTAATTGATTAATTAATTTATATATCTACTCTAGTAAAACTACTTTATTAATAAGAGAGTTCCGCGAATATTTTCTTAATAGGGTTACTAGCGACGCCTATTAACTATTAAAGAAACCTCGTCGGTTAAAAATTTTAATTTATCGATAATTTATTTCCTCTTTTTACTAGTTATTAGCCGATAGTTATAATTATTTTAAAATATTATTTATCCTTCCCTCCGTTTCTCTTCTATTTTAACTTTAGATTTTATTTATTTATTTTATAAATTTATAGGCCGCTTTATTATAAATTTATTAAACGATCGATACCTACGGCCCTCCGGCCGGCGGCCTTTTTTTTTTTTTTTTTTATATAGGTTTAGGTATATCGCTAGGTCTTAATAATACTTTAAATTATACTAATCATTCTTTAATAAAAGAGAATTAACCGAGTTATCCCGTTTTTATTATTTACTATATAGTTATATATATATATTTTAGGCCTATATTAATATCTTCTTAAAATAGTATATATTTATTTATTCTACTAGCTCCGTTTTATCCCTAGTTAATTCTAGGTAAAATAATAATATATACTTTATACTTTATTTCCTTTATTTATATTAATAGTTAATACTACGGATTATAAATACCTCTATTCGGTATAAGAATTTATTTAATCCGATTTTACTATATTTTAATTATATTATTATAAAGTTTAATATACGTTAGAGGATTTTTTGATAAGCTCTTGATTAATATCCGACTCGAGAAGACGAAAGTTGGGTTAATAGGATTTCACTACCCTAAAGGGTTACGAAATTAATTAAGATAAAAGAGAATAAGAGTAATAAAGATAAAACTTAAGATACTAAAATAGGGAGTAGGCTACTAGCGCGTTCTAATATAACGAAGATATCGTAATAATAAAATAAGACTAGTAATTAAATAAAAAGGTATAAAGGGGGTATAAAAGTTTTAGAAAAATTAATAATAATTATAATAAAAATTATAAAAGATATAGAATATAAGGAGGTATAGTAGATAATATACCGCGGGTTATAGTTAATATAGATCGCGCTAGGAATAATCTTTAGTTATATATAAGAATTAATAGAAGAGCGTAGGCTTTAGGAGGCCTAAATAAACTCGTTAAAATAAAAAATTTAAAAACTTAAGGCGAGGAGTATACCTATATTATTAATATAAAGCTAGGCTAATATTACCCGTAAATATATATTTATTTTATCGAGATATATAACCGAAACGAACCCCCCTCCTCTAGTAATAACGACTAGCGCGAAAACGAAGTAGTTAATAATTAAAATAAATAATATTAAGGCTAGAGGATAATTTAGGAAGATAATTAACTCTTAATTAATTAAAATATTCCGGAACGAAGTTTACTTGGTAACGGAGTCGATTATCGGAGTAAAATAAATAATAAAAAAGGACTTCGTTTTATATTATATAACGATAAAGATAAAATAAAAGCTAGAGAAAGTAATTAAATAAATAAAAAGTATTAACCCCTCGGCGAGAGTATTAAAATAAACCTATATAATAATAATATATAATATAAAGAAGGAGGCCGTCGATATAAATAATTAAAAAGCGGCGATAAAGATATTAAAGAAAAATAATTATAAATTATACCTAGGACTAAATATTATAAATATAAAATAACTAGGATTCGTCTTTAAACTAGACGAATACGGTCGTAAGAAAAAATATTTAATACTCCTTCTTAAGATCCCGGACTTAAATATAATAAATAAATTAATAACGAACGGGTTCCTAGAAAACGAATAACTACTATTATATAAGAGATAGGAGAGAATAGGTAACCCGAGGTAATATTTTAATTATTAAAGGTACGACTATATAGCCCTAATTTATAAAAACTAGCCTAAATATAAGATATATATAGAACTCTATTAATTATACGAATATAATACCGAAAGCCTAAAGGAAAAGCGTTATATAGTTTACTTCGGATATTATAAATTTTAAAATAGAGTATACCTAATTAGGTAAAAGAAGATATACCGAATTTAATAAAAATTAAAGAATAAACCTAGGTAGTTCGCGGTATTACCGAGGATAATAACTTTAAGCTCCTAGGTATAATTAACTAGCGATAAATTTATATTAATATTAACTAGGGGTATAAGGAAGAGGAAAATAATAATAAATATAATTAATAAAGTCTAAAACGCGGTTACTACGCCTAGGAAGGTAAGGAGGCCGAGATATAATAATAAACTAATAATAATACCTAGGTAAATAATCCTCTAAATCTTAAATAATCTTTTAATAATAGCGTTTAATTAACTAGACGAAAACCGGCTAGAATTAATACTACTAGGTAATTAAGAAATAGACGAGGAATTTATAAATATAATATTAATATACGATAAATTATAATACCTAATTTAAAATCGTATAATATAATATTAGGAAGGAATCGAAGTTAATAATAAAATTACTCTAAAACAAGTAAATTAAAAATATCGATATTATAGTTATTTAAAAACCTAATTAGAATCCTACTACCTAGGCGCTATATAACGATAGTATTAATTATTTCTATTTAGTATATAAAGGAGGCCTAGAGGCCCGTATATATTTTTATATAAATAAAAGGATCGATATAAATAGTTAGGAGTTAATTTATTATAAAGGCGACCTATACTTTATAAAGATTATATTAAACGAGCGAAGAAATAAAAAGGAATCTCGGTCGGATAAGATCGGGGAGGAGGAGGCTATTAATTAAAGAATCCTTTATTATAAAGAAATATAAATCTATAATATATATAACTTATTACTAATATAGTATACCTCGATTAATAATCCGTTAATATTACTACTATTAAAGGAAGTATTAACGGAGGAAGGCGAATATATCTTTTTAAAGAACTTTAACCTTTATTATCCTAACTAGAATAATACTAGGCGATATATATATTATACTATAACTAATTATCTCCTAGGAATAATAAAGTCGAGGGAAATAAAATTAGGGCTATTAGAAGTATCTATTATATAAAAAGCCCGAGAATACGAAAATATAATCGATTTATTATTCTTTATAAAAGGAGTGTACTAGGTTATAAATAACTTTATAATCCGCGAAGACCTATACTATAACTCCGATTATAGGTTAATAGTAATAGAATTCGAGTAAATATAAAAAAGGGTAATATTATATACTCGGTATACTTAAAAGAAGATTAAGGATAATACTACCTAAAAGGAAATATAATAAAGTATAAAGTCCCTTTATTAGGCGTTAAGGAAACTAAAGTTTAAAAATAAAAAAAATATTAACTAATACTTAAATAAAATAATAAGAGATTTTTAAAAAATTATCGAGTTTACGATCTTATAGGCCCGTTTATATTAAAGAGCTAAATCCTATTAAAACTCCCGCTATATTAATATTATATTAAAGGTAAAGGAATATATATAAGAGTATAAACGAAGTCGAAATACCCGGATAGAAGAGACCCTAAATATAATAAATAATAAAAGAATATATATAATTCGAAGAACGAAAATATTTTTTTAATAGGAGAGTATATATAAAGCCTCGCTAAAGCCGATAAAAGTATAAAAATTCGTAAAATAAAGAAGAGAGAAAAATAATTATTTAAAGGAGCTCCTTTAATTCCTAACTATTAAAAACGATAGGGGAGGAAAAACTAGAGACTTTAAAAATAAAATAAAAGTTTTATAAAAAATACTATTTCCCCCTTTATAAATAATAGATTTAGGTAATATCGACGGAACGAAATATTTAAAACCCGTTAAAATAAACTAAGAGATAACTAGGATAAAAGTATATAAAATAATATAATACCTAGCTACCGATAAAGTATTAAGAATAACTAGAATTTTAAATTAATTCTTAAAAATTATAATAGAAACGGAAGTAATAAACGTTATTATTTATTTATTCTAGGTCTATTTTAGATAGGGATACTACCTAAAGTACTTTAAAAAGACTAATATAATAATTTTTAAAAAATCGAAGAAAAGCGACTATTTAGAGCCAAAGTTATATAAGTTTATTATACTCCTCGATACGCTTAATAAGGCGCTAGAAATAATTATCTCTAGAAAGTTAAATAATATAATAAAGGAATATAAACTACTATTATTATAATAAATTAAAATTAAATAAAAGCGTTTAATAAAAACCGCGCTAAAGACCCTTATAGATATAGTATATATTATATAGAACTATAATAGGAACGGGAGGGGAAAGATAGTAAACCTATTATTACTAAATATAACGGGAGTATTCGATAATATCTCGTATAAAAGGCTATTATACGATCTACGAATAAAAGGTATACCGAGCCTAATTATTAACTAAATAATAAACTTTCTATCGGATAAGATTATATCCATAATATTTAAAAGAAAAATAAGTATAATAAAGGAAATAATAACGGGTATCCTATAAAGATCGCTTATTTTACCGGTACTCTTTCTATTCTTTAATATATTATTAATCGAGGAGTATATTAAAATAAACTTATTAATATAAATCGGAGGATTCGTAGACGATATTTATTTACTCGCCTATAACGAGAGTATAAAGAAGAATTATACGAATTTAGGACGGGCTTATAATATTTATTTAATATAAATAATTATTTATAAAATATTATTTACCCCCTAGAAGTACGAGCTAGTTTATATATCTCGAACGCCGAAGAAGTTTAATATAGAAATAGTAATAAACTTTAGGAACGTAATTATCGAATTTAAAATAAATATTAAAATCTTAGAGTTATATATCGATTTAAAATTAAAATAGGGATTATACCTAGCCTAGATTAAAACTAAAGCGGTTAATTAAAGCCGCGCTATAAAGTATTTAATTAATTCGATATAAGACACTACCTTCGCGAAGTATAAAATAATATATAATATAGTAGTTAAACCAATATTAACGTTTACGGCTCCGATATAATATTAATTAAAAGGAATAATAAAGACTATAAAAGGATATATAAAGAAATTAATAATTATCTAGAATAATTACTTTAGGACGGTCTTAAGAGTATTTAAAACTACCCTAATTTTAATATTTAAAACCGAGTCGGTAATCGTATTAATTAACCTCTAGTTAAACCGCCTAATAATATAATATTAAATAAATCGAGGGACCTATTTAATTACGACTATAAGAAATATACGAATCTAGAATAAACTTTAGCGTAGGGGAAGGAGGTAATAATAAATATCTTTAATACTAATAACGGAAAAAAAAGCCTAGGTAATTCGCGCCCTAAGATTTAAAAAATAATATAAAATAATTATAACTATAAAGAGGAGAAAAAACTAAATAAACCTAATCGAAAACGTCGAAGAATATTAAAATATTAAGGTTATCGATTAAAGGGTAAAAAACTAGGCCCGCTAATAATAAATAAATAAATAAGAGAGTTATAAAACGACGATTTTTATATAGATTATTAACCCGGCTTAAAAGGGAGATTTATTTAAAAACCGGTTCAATTATTATAATTAACTAAAGAAGGTTAAAAACTTTATAATAATATAATTAAAATATAGTAAAATCGGATTAAATAAATTCTTATACCGAATAAAGGTACCTATAGTCCGTAGCGCTAATTATTAATATAAATAAAGAAAATAAAATATAAAGTATATATTATTATTTTATTTAGAACTAGCTAGGGATAAAGCGGAGCTTATAAAATAAATAAATATATATAATTTTAGGAAGATATTAACCTAGGCCTAAAATATATATATAACCGCGCGGTAAATAATAAGGATAGAGTAGCTCGGCTAATTCTTCTTTATTAAAGAATAACTAGTATAATCTAAATTACTACTAGGACTTAACGATATACCTAGGCCTATAAAGAAGAGGAAAAAAAAGAAGAAACTACTGGCCGGAGGGCCGTAGGTATCGATTATTTAATAAATATATAATAAAGCGGCCTATAGGCCTACGAGATAAATAAATAAAATTAGGAAAATTAAAGTAAAAGGGAAACGGAGGGAAGGGATAAATAATATTTTAAAATAATTATAATTATCGGCTACTAACTAGTAAAAAGAGGAGATAAATTATTAATAAATTAGAGTTTTTAACCGATAAGATTTCTTTAGCGATTAATAAAAACTACTAATAACCCTACTAAAAAAGTATTCGCGGAACTCCCTTATTAGTAAAGTAATTTTACTAGAGTAAATATATAAATTAATTAATCAATTAATTATAAAGTTTTTAGTCTTATTTAATTAATTATAATAATCGAATTAATCCCCGAATAAATCTCCTTTTTAAGCCGGGTTAATAGTTTATATAAAAATCATCGTTTTATAACTCTCTTATTTATTTAATTATTATTAACGGGTTTAGTTTTTTACTCTTTAATCGATAACTTTAATATCCTAATATTTTTTAATATTTTCGATTAAGTTTATCTAGTTTTTTTTTCTCTTTATAATTATAATTACCTTATATTATTCTTTAAATCCTAGGACGCGAAATACCTAGGCTTCCTTTTTTATTAATAATATCGGAGGTATTTATTATTACCTACCTCCTCTACGCTAGAGTTTATTCTAGATCCGTATATTTTTTATAGTCGTAATTAAATAAATCTCTTAACTAACTTAATATCGTATTACTAGGCGGTTTAATTAAAGATTAATTAATACGATTACCGATTCAACTTTAAATATTAGAATTAGAGTAATTTTAAATACTTCTAGGACCGTCTTAAAATAATTATTTTAAATAACTACTAGTTTCTTTATATATCTCTTTATAACCTCCGTTATTCCCTTTAATTAATATTATATCGGAGTCGTAAATATACCGTTTTATACTTCGCGAAGGTAGCGCTTTATATCGAACTAATTAAATACTTTATAGCGCGGCTTTAGTTATATCGGCAAGTCCGGAAAAACAATTCTGTAAAATCGCTACTTAATTAATATAAAATGCGCATTTTGCAGCCTTAGTAAATCTTAGCGCCAAGATTTTTAAATTAAAGTTAAGATCTACGCGGGAGCGCTAAACTTAATCCTAAAAATAATTTTATAGCCCTGTAAGGTAGCGCTAGTAAAAATCTAATTAAAAATTCGGAATCTAGGCTAAAAATAGATTTAGTAAAATATTTATTTTCTTATATAGGGGCCCTAGTCTAGATACTTTTAAAAATTAAAGTCAAAAAAAAAAGTTGCTAAATCGGTATAATATCGCTATTTAATCGGTGTATAATATATTTAGAATACGGGACATAAATAGATACGTATTTCCAATATTTTATATAATTTCGGTATAAAATACGCAAAAATCGGGGTTTCCGGACTTGCCGATATATTCGCCCTAGTTTTAATCTAGGTTAGGTATAATTTTAATTTTAATTTTAAATCGATATATAGTCCTAAAATCTTAATCCTCGCTTTAGATTCGATAATTATATTCCTAAAATTTATCGTTATTTCTATATTAAACTTCTTCGGCGTTCGAGATATATAAACTAACTCGTACTTTTAGGGGGTAAATAATACTTTATAAATAACTATTTATTTTAAATAAATATCGTAGGCCCGTTTTAAATTCGTATAATTCTTTTTTATACTCTCGTTATAAATAAATAAATAAATAATATTTATAAATTCTCTAACTTATATTAATAAATTTATTTTAATATACTCCTTAATTAATAATATATTAAAAAATAGAAAAAGTACTAGTAAAATAAGCGATCTTTATAAGATACCCGTTATTATTTTCTTTATTATACTCGTCCTTCCTCTAAATATTACGGATATAATTTTATCCGATGGAAAGTTTATTATTTAGTTAATAATTAGGTTACTAGTAGGTACGCTTTTTATTCGTAAATCGTATAATAATTTTTTATATAAAACGTTATTAAACGCCCCCGCTATATTTAATAATAATAGATTTACTATCTTTCCCCTCCCGTTCTTATTATAGTTCTATATAGTATATATTATATTTATAAGAGTCTTTAACGTAGTTTTTATTAAACGCTTTTATCTAGCCTTTATTTATTATAATAATAATAATTTATACTCCTCCGCTATATTATTTAATCTTTTAGAGATAATTATTTCTAGTACTTTATTAAATATATCGAGGAGTATAATAAACTTATATAATTTTAGCTCTAAATAATCGCCTTTTTCGATTTTTTAAAAGTTATTATATTAGTCTTTTTAAAATACCTTAAGTAATATTTTTATTTAAAGTAAACCTAGAATAAATAAATAATAATATCTATTACTCCCGTTTTTATTATAATTTTTAAAAATCGGTTTAAGATTCTAGTTATTCTTAACGCCTTATTAGTAGTTAGGTATTATATTACTTTATATATTTTTATCTTAATTATTTTTTAGTTTATTCTAACGGGCTTTAAATACTTTATTCCGTCGATATTACCTAAATTTATTATCGGTAAAGGGGGGAATAATACTCTTTATAAAACTTTTATTTTACCCTCGAAGTCTTTAATTTTTCCTCTTTTATCGTTTTTAATAACTAGGAATTAAAGGAGTTTTTTAAAATAATTATTTTTCTTCTTTTTTTATCTCGCGAGTTTTTATACTCCCGCCGGTTTTAATAAAACTTTATATATACTCTCCCGTTAAAAGAATATTTTCGTTCTTTAAATTATATATATTCTTTTATTATTTATTATATTTAGGGCCTCCCTCGTCTAGGTATTTTAATTTCGTTTATACTTCTTTATAAATTCCTTTATCTTTAATATAATATTAATATAATAAAAGTTCTAATAAGATTTAGCTCTTTAGTATAAACGGGTTTATAAAATTATAAATTTAATAATTTCTTAGAAACCTCCTATTCTCTTATTTAAATATTAATTAATATCTTTATTATTTTTAAACTCTAGTTTCCCTAGTATTTAATAAAGGGACTTTATATTTTATTATATTTCCTTTTAAGTAATATTATTTTTAATTTTCTTTTAGGTATAATAAATATATAATATTACTCCTTCCTATATTTATTCGAATTCCGTTATTATTAGTCTATAGTCGGAATTATAATATAGGTCTTCGTAGATTATAAAGTTATTTATAACTTAATATACTCCTTTTATAAAGAATAATAAATCGATTATATTTTTTTATCCTCGGGCTTTTTATATAATAGATATTTTTAATAATTTTAATTTTATTTCCCTCGACTCTATTATCCCTAGGAGATAATCGGTTATAATATAATATATATATCGCTTAATATTATTCTAATTAGGGTAATAAAGGTTAAAATTCTTTAAAAGAATATATTCGTTTTCCTTTATATACGCTTCCTTTAATAATAATAATATTAACGGACTATTAATCGAGGTATACTATATTAATAATAAGTTATATATATTATAGATTTATACCTCTTTATAATAGGGGATTTTTTAATTAATAACCTCCTCCTCCCCGATTTTATCCGATCGAGATTCTTTTTTATTTCTTCGCCCTTTTAATATAATCTTTATAGAGTATAAATCGCCTCTATAATAAACTAGCTCCTAGTTATTTATATCGATTCTTTTATTTATATAAAAGTATATACGGGTCTCTAGGCCTCCTTTATATACTAGATAGAAATAATTAATATTATTATTATATAACGCCTAGGTAGTAGGGTTTTAATTAGGTTTTTAAATAACTAAAATATCGATATCTTTAATTTACTCGTTTTAAAATAACCCTATTATTAGCTTCGATTCCTTCTTAATATTATATTATACGACTTTAAATTAGGTACTATAATTTATTACGTATTAATATTATATTTATAAATTTCTTATTTATTTCCTAATTATTTAATAGTATTAATTCTAGCCGGTTTTTATTTAATTAATCGAATATTATTCCTAGAAAGTTATTTAGGACTTAAAGAACTATTTATTTAAATATTATTATTAACCTATTATTTTATCTCGGCCTCTTTATTTTCCTAGGTATAATAATAACGTTTTAGACTTTATTAATTATATCCGTTATTATTTTCCTTTTCTTTACGCCTTTAGCCGGTATTAATATAAATCTATTATTAATTAGTTATACCTAGGAGCTTAAGGTTATTATTTTTAATAATACCGCGAACTACCTAGGTTTATTCTTTAATTTTTATTAAATTCGATATATCTCTTTTTACTTAACTAGGTACGCTCTACTCTAAGATTTATAACGTCTAGAATAAACCGTATAGCGCTTTTCCTTCGGGCTTTTAATACTATATTTATATAATTAATATAGTTTTATATATATCCTATATTTAGGCTAGTTCTTATAAACTAGGGCTATATAACTATATCTCTAGTAATTAAAATATTACCTCGAGTTACTTATTCTCTCCTATCTTTTATATAATAATAGTTATTCGCTTTCTAGGAATTTATCCGTTACTAGTTTATTTACTATATCTAGGTCCAGGATCTTAAGAAGGAGTATTAAATACTTTTATAATTATATTCGTCTAGTTTAAAGGCGAACTTTAGTTATTTTATATTTATAATATTTAATCCAGGGTATAATTTATAGTTATCCTTTTATAATATTTTTATTATTATTTTTTAATTATTTATATCGACGGCCTTCTTCTTTATACTATATATTATTATTATATAAAATTATTTTAGTACTCTCGCCGAGGGGTTAATACTCTTTATTTATTTAATTATTTTCTTTAACTCTTATTTTACTTTTATTATTATATAATATAAAATAAAGTCTCCTCTCGTTATTTATTTTACCCCGATAATCGACTCCGTTACCGAGTAAACTCTATTCTAGAATATTTTAATTAATTAAAAATTAGTTACTTTCTTAAATTATCCTCTAACTTTAATATTATTTATTTTAATTATTAATTACTTCGTCTTCGCGCTAGTCGCTATTATAGAGGGAGGGGGGTTCGTTTCGGCTATATACCTCGATAAGATAAATATATTTCTACGGGTAATATTAACCTAGTTTTATATTAATAACGTAGGTATACTCCTCGCTCTAAGACCTTTTATTTCAGCGACTTTATTTAAACTAGTTAGAGTATACGTTCTTTTATTAATTTTTATATATAATTAAAGATTATTCCTAGCGTAATCTACGTTAGTTATAACCCGCGGTATATTATCTATTATACCTCTCTATACTTTATATCTTTTATAATTTTTATTATAACTATTAAGGGCTACTATTATTATTTATTATAAAAGAATTAAAAATAAAAATTCGAAGGTTAATAACCGAAATATTATTAATTTTAATAATTATTACTTTCGTAAAATAATAGATTTTACCGAAGGTTTTTATTATTATATTATTATTAAAATTACTAGTACTAGCCTTAGGGCCTTTAGTTTTAAAAGTATAAAAATCTTTTATTTATCTCGAACTAAATATCCTTCTTTAATTTTAGGGTCTATATAAATAAAAATAATATAGTATTTATACTAGATAGATTTATAAAAGTACGAAACTTAGTAATTATACTTTAATAGGCGAATATTAATTAATTTTCGATATTATTAATCTTAATAGATTAAATATATTAAATAATAACCTAGACGTAGCTAGTAAATTCTCGTCGAGTACGAGTATTATATAAAATATACTTTTTATTTACTAAATATATTAGAGTTACTTTTATAACTTCCTTAAAGTAGTTAATAAAAGCGATATATTATTCTTCGATATTAGTTTTATTAATACGAAGATTGACTCTTTTAAAATTAAAGAGCTCGGTAGAGTACTAAACTAAAATTACTCCCTTTAATAAAATATTAAAATTCGTCCGTACTATAGCGTCCGTACTATAGTAGTACCTTTAAGCGTAGTAAAGTTACGTATATATTCGACGAAAACGATAATACTTCCGTAATAAATATTACGATTTAATTATAATAATATCGCCCTCGTTATAAAACTTATCTTAATATAGATTAAAATAGTTGAAATTATTAAAATTTTATTTATTATTATCGGAAGTTTTATTATCGGTATTTAACGAGTTTAATGAACTTTATAAACTCTAAAAACCCTATAATAATAATAATTATTAAATTATTATTTAAATAACTCTTGTAAAATACTACTAGAATTACTCCTACGTTATATTCTAAAAATTAAAAGTTATATCGTCGTCACGGGTATTATTAGAGTTGAGTAACTAATTAAAAGTACTTTCTTTAATAGATATAATTAATATATAAAAGAGTTATCGACTATCTAAGCCCGAAGAATCCGACGGTATTAATTCTAATATATAACTCTTTATTAAAGTATTATTTATAGACGGAGGAAAATATTATTAAATTTATTAATAAATCTTTAGACCTTCTCGGAGCTTTTATATTTAAATTATAAAGATATTAATAACTCTTTTAAAGGTCGATAAGTCGGTAAATTATTAATATAAATAAATAAGAGACTCTATCGAAGTAACTCGATTAATTCGTTTAGGAACTAGGGCTCTATTAGAGACTAAGTAATAATAATATTTAATAATATAGTCGATTAAATAACTTATAAGTTCTAGAACTTCGTTAATATATATTTAATTAATAGTATTAACGAAATTAGAGATCTAGAAAATAAATAGGATATATTTATTAATTAGATAAATAAAGTAGGTACGAAGCTAGCTTAGTAATCAAGAATTAATAATATCGATTCCTCGAAATAAATATTAATTAAAGAAAGTTTTACTAGGACTAAAAAAATAAATTAATAAAATAATAAAAATACCTAGTTTTCGTTAAGAAATCTTACTTCGATAAATAAAAATAAAATACTCGTATACTAAGAGACTAAAAATAGGATTATATTAAAGACTTTAAAGACTAGTATATAGGAGGAGATATAAATATTTTTATAATAATAACTTTTATTCTACGAAAAGCTTCGGTGTAAAAGTATTTATACAAAATACAAAATACAAAAAAAAGTATTATTCTACTCTAGTCTCGTCTACTAACGAAAATATTAATAAATAACGGAAATCTTAGTAGAGAAATTCTTAATAAATTATTCGATAATTAATTAATATCGAATAAAGCCGTTACTATTATATTATAATATAATAGTATATTATTTAGTATATAGTAAAAGAGTTTATATTTACTAGTCTTAGGCCTACGTATTTAAGGTATTTATACTAACTATATATAATTTAATAGAAGTAATTTATTAAATAATCGTAATAAATACCTACGTTATTATTAAGAATATTATTCCTATATATTTACGTAGTATAGTTTTAATATAGTATTTAATAATATTAATAAAGTTTGAAAAGAACCTACTATATAATATTATTATTAATTTATAGTAATAATATATAATATTAATTAATCGTTTTAAAATCCGAATATTAATAATAATAACCAAGATCGCTACTCTTATATATATATCCTAGGATATTCGAAAGGGAATTTGTTCTTGTATATTTATTTGAAATATACTCTACTTCGTTAAATTTATAAATATTATCTTAATATATTCCTAGTTTTTAACTATTTAGAATATATTTTATATAAATATATATCGGGATATTTTTAAATATAAAGTAAATATAACTCTAAATTAATTCCTAGAAAATATCGATAGTAAATTATTAATTTAGGAGGAATTCGTAATACGCGGCTCTATCTCTTCTACCGGTAGTGTATTCGTTTAGGGCTGAAGTCGTAGATCCTTTAAATATCTAGTAAAATCAATCTATTTATCCTATTTATATATAAACTACTTTATATACTATTTATATCGACTTAATTATACCTCGTGCGTATATTTCTAATAATATTAACTATATTTTTATAAATCTAGAATTTATACGGCTTTTAAAGAAGTTTATTTTAAAGTCTTAATCTTTATTTATCTTCGAATTTATCTAAATTATAAATCTATTTACTTATAACTATAATTTATTATTTAATAATATTCCTTTTAATACGTTATTCACTATCTTTAACCTCTTCTTTAATAATTCTATACTTATTATTCTTCGCTATTATATAAATAAATAAACTAAGTTTTATATTAGGGTTAATTCTACCGGTATATATTTATAGTTCCCTACTACTATTTAAGAGCTGAGGGTATATATTAAAGTATATATATATATAAACCTATATACTGAAACGGCTATCGAAGACTTCTAGAATACCGATTCGGTTATAACTATATATTTAATTATCTAAAAAATAATTAGTCTTAAACGGTAGTAGTAAATCGATTAATTTTTTTATATTTCTAAACTACTACCTCCTAGCGTACCTCGATAGTTCTTATTCGAAAAACTAGAGTCTTTTAACGAGTACCTATATTATATATTTAAATAATACTAGAACTACGGTATATATCTTACTATCGACGAGATAATTTAATACTTTATAGGATATATAGAAGAGATAATTAATATTCTAAATAAACCGACGCTTAAGGGCTTTAAAATATAGGTTTTAATTAATATTAACTATATATTTAACTAGATATACTACGTTAAAGGTAATAAAAATAGGTTTATCGACCTCGATAATTATTAAACGAAAGATTACGGTTTCTTAAAGACGTAAATAGTAGTACTAGACTTAATATTTTAATATAAAATTAGCGCGAGCCTATAATATATTATATAATTTAATAATTTATTTACTTTAATAGCGCTTTTATTACGATTTAAATACGAAGATTTCGGGGCCGCCGGTATTATATATATTATAAAAACCGCGCGCGAAGATCTCGAAAAAACCTATAATATAATTATTTAAAAAAGAGGAAAGAGTAAAACCGCGGTATAAATTATAATTTTACCGACCTTAAATTACTTTATAATAATTAACTCGAATAAAGTAAATTATATAACTACTTTTTAAAAAACGGCTAGGTAGTAGAATTCGTATAAAAAAATTAAAATATAATTTTTTTTATAACTACCGTTTTAAATAGGAAAGAGACTATTACGCGAGAGTATCGCCGGCCTATAAAGATAATTATAAATACTCGAACGTCGCGAGTAACCTTCGGCGATTTAGTAATAAAAGCGTTTAAAATACCGGAATTTATCGATATATATAATTATTTTATTTTATATTATTTAATATATATATATAAAGATGTAGAAACTACTCTAGTATTTCCTTCTTAATACTACTATTATTAATTATTATAAAATCGCTTATACTAGCTTAGCTCGGCTATATATAGAATAATTTAAATATTTATTTTATAAATACTTTTATTAAAACCTAGTTATAGTATTATTAAATAATTCTAAATATTTATATAATCCTTTTATTTATATTTAATTACTATTAATGATTAAGTTTTATTAGGCCGGCCCCGGTAATTATAATTAAATTATATACTTTAATACTACCGCTAAATACTATAATATATACCGGAAGGCTAGTTAATATATTAAGAATAAAATAATAAAATAAAAGAAACTAAAAGAATTATTTATTAATATAATTTATTATATTTATAAAGATCCTAAACGGCCGGCGTAAGCGCTTAAAAATAAATATAATTATAGGCTTTATAGAATCTATTTATATTAAAACTTAAAGTATTAAGAGGAGTATATTAAGGTTATAAAATAGAATAAAACGATAAAAAAAGTTCAAATTATTTTAGCGCTAATACTAAACTAATATTAAATAACCGAATATATTTTTTATTAATAGAAAGGATATCCTTTTAAAAATATTTTACTTTTAATTTTAATAAAGATAAATTAATTATAAATTATTTAATAATAAATTTTATAAATTTTATAAATTTTATAGTAATAATAACCGGCTAGCTACCTACGTAGTAGACCTCGTTATTTAAGAAAAAGAAAACGATCCGGAATACTAGAAACTATAATAATAATAATAAATAAAGAAATTATATAATATAATATACCTAACTAACTCTATCTTTAAAGATAAAAATATATACTAGTATTTCTTAAGAGTGGATTACTAGTCTAATTCGGACTAGCTTTATACTAAAATAATTTCAATTTTTAAATATATAGTAAATAACTATTTTCAAAAATCGCTAGTTATTTAAAAACTATACTAGGACCTTACTTTTATATACGAAGAAATTAACTATTTAGAGTCTTAGTTCTTTAATATTAATACTCTTATAATATTAATTATAACACTAAATATATATACCTCTAATTTATTTATTTGTAATTATTATTATTAGTTATTTACGTTATCTCTATACCTCCCTATTATTTTATTTTATTATCGCGATTTTAATATTTAACTTTAAGGCTCTACGTTAAATTATAAAATTTTATAATATTCCTATAACTACTCTATACCGACTATTTAAGAGTTAGGGATATATTAGTATATTTATTTACTCTATTAATTTTCTATATATAAACGCTATTTACGTTATTATTTACGATACTTTATATCCGTATATTAACGAGAGCGTTAACGTCTTTCTTTAAAAAGGGCGATTTATTACGAGGTAGACCTAGGTATAATATTACTAAACTAAACCTCGATACTTTTATATTAAAACTAGCGCCTTGACTAGATTCTAATATATTAAGGCCAAATCCTTTATAGATAATTAATCTCTTTTATACTACTAATATTTTACTATTAAAGTAATTGTATTTTAATTATATACTTCGTTTTTTTACTCTCTTTAATTAAATTCCGTTTAAAGTAAAATATAAATATTATAAATTTAAAAGATTTATTAAGAATATTTTAAACTCGGTTAATTTCCTCAAATATCTTAAATCGTAGGCGACTTATTAGATAAATTATTAATTAGGATTTTTTATAAAATAATAATCAAGTTTCTAACGAGTTAAAAGAAATATTTAATTTTTATACTATTTATTTATTTCTTTAATATATATTTCAAAATTATATATTCACGTCTCATTATTAGTTTAACGGATTTTTAATATAATTCCAAAAAAACTAGAATAAATTACTAATTTAAAATATCCGTAGAGTATCTATATTTATATTTATTTTAGATATTCTTAATATAACTCTTTAAGGCCGGTATAATATATAGAATCTTCTTTATATCTAGTCAAAAATTATATAATATAAAGCGAAATATAGTCTTTATATTATATATTTAATTATAATAGTCTTATATATTTATTTTATTAAAGTCTCGTAGTTTTATAAAATATAGATTCCTCTCTTTCATCGTAATATCGAGTTATATATAATTTAATATTAATATATTTTCGGGGCTTTTTACTAGCGTAATTATAAACTAAATAATAAATAATATTATAAAAATATCTATTTCGAGTATTCTTTAAATAGTTTTATTAAAGTATTTGAGACTCTTTATTAAATCTATAATCTTTTATTTAATAATTTTTAAATCTACTTCTTTCTTTAATTTTATTTAATATCTCTTTATATTTATAAATTTCTTATCGATAATAAGTTCTATAATATTGTTTTTTTTAAAATTCGAGATATTTTCTTTTATAACGTATTCGCTTTAAAAAAGATTTTCTATATTATTAACGGATTACTATTTAAAAAGATTAGAGAGATTAGAATTATTAAACTATAGTACCTAGGGTATATATAATAATATAAAATAAATATCTAAATTTAATAAAGATCTCTAAATTTAATAAAAGAATTAATCTTTAGGGAATTTTAAAACCTAAGAATAATTTACTCCCTAAATAAGATTTTTAATACTATTATATCTTAGTTATAATATAGATAACTTATTAACTATAATAATTATAATACGAAGACTACGTCTACGTATTAAGGCTCTCCGTTTAATATTTTAGTATAATATTAATAGGACCTAGGTTAGTACTTTTAGAGAGGAGTATTAAGAATTAATAAATAATAATCTTTATATAAATAATTAGATATAACTAGATAAATTTAATCAATTTTATTAATAATTTAATAAACATCTATATTTTGAATTTATAATTAAAAGTTTTAAGATAACTTAAATACGAAACTTTTATCTATTAAAAAATATATTATTTATATAATAAAAAGAAATCGTATTAAAAGTAATATATTTATTTTATTTATTCCTCGAGTATAATAAATAGTACCCTTTATATCTTATTTACTCTCCGATTATAGTAAATAATTTTACTATTAATATCCGTTATACTCTTTTATCGGGTAATCCTAATATTATATAATATTTATAATATTAAATTCCTCTCCCGAAATTTTCGTCCTAGAAGTAAATTATTAGTTATAATAAATATTTAACTCTACTACTTCTTTATTTTATTATTATAAATAGTAACTTCGTGAATCTCTCTTTAACTTAAAGTTAATTATATATATTTATTAATACTACGTCGAGAAACGGTATTTTAAAAAGTATAAAATTAGGAGTCGCTCGGATAAATATATAAAATATATTTATATTAGGCGGGAATATAACTTAGTATTTTTTTTATCTATAAAATAAACTCGTCTCCGGACGTTATAAAAGAAGAAATTAAAAGAAATTAAAATAATATTAACGAAGTAAACTCGTCTTTAAATTGAAATTAAATTATTAAAAAAAAAGAAAAATAATTTATCGAAAGCGAGTTAAAAAAATTACCGAGTTAAAGAAAGATAAAGAGGTTAAAAATATTAATTTTGAATTCAATAATTTCTTATTTAATATATCCTTAGAGTAATTATAATTTGAAGATAAATTTAATTAATTAACTATACTTTTTATTCTTAATAGAATCTTTATAAAAGATTTAGATAATTCCTAAAATTCGTATTTAATTCTTAAATAATTTCTAATTTATTATATCTTTTTCATTTAATAAAGTAGTCTTAATCTTATTATCTTAAAATTCTTTTAACTTCGAACTCCGTTTCTTCCTTTTATTTAAAAATAAAAAGTATTTTATAAGAGTATTATAAAGCCCGTTAACTCTAGTAAAAAAATATAGAATATTAAATATACTTTAATATTTATTAAACTATTAAATTTGTAATCGACTAGTTCTTTAGTTTTCTTAATTAAAAATAGTCCGATTCTTATATAATTTAGTTTCTTACTCGGTTTTTTATTTTTTTATATTTTTTATCAAGAGGTATACTTTATCTCTCTCTTTTAATTAAAGATACTCTTTTCGATATTTATCGACTCTCGTCTTTATTTAAATATTTATTAATTTAAATTAGATTTATATATCCTCGTATAAAAATCTTAAATTAGTTATATAAATTAAAACCTTCTAAATATTTAATTTACTTCTAGGTTCTAGAAAAATATTCGGATATTTCTCGTAATTAATAAAAAATAAAATAAATTTAAATATATTAAACTAGTCGTTATTAAATACTAGTTCAATTATTAATTACAGTCTTATTTAATTATTTTACTTTTTATTAATATAATATTTTAAATATATCTTTATTATTTAGTTTATTCGTCCGATTTAACCGTCTATTTAAAGGTAATATATAATTAATATTTATAACTTAATTTTAATAGCGCCGATAAATATTCTTTAATAATTAGAAGTAAATTATTTATTTTAATTAGAAATTATCGACTTTAAGATATTATAATCTCGAATTAATAAATCTAGTAATACGAAGGCGACTTATTTCGCTTTATATATTTCTTTTACTAGTATTATTATAGTATATTTATTAAGTTTATTATAAATAATTATAATAGAATTAAAAACTCTTATAATAATAAGGTTCTTTAATTTTAATAATTTAATAACGAAATTTATAATAATATCGTCCTATAATATATTCGGTACTAGGGCGAGTTAGATTTATTTATATTTAATATACTTTATAGATTTATTTTACTAGTATTTAATATATTCTTTAATATATTTCTTAATATACGATCGTAACCCTAGTACGTCGTATTCTTTATAAATTAATTCTATAGTTTTAATTACTCTAGAGGTATCTTTAAATTAAGTTATTATAATAATTACGAATAATTTCCTTGAAATAACTCTTAAGAAAATAAATTTTCTTATTAAATTCTAATAATTCAGGTTTTTATTATTAATTTTTAAGTATTTTAATTAAGATATTATTTTTATATTCTATTATAAATATTATATAGTATTAAGATTACCCGGTAAGAGAGTAAAATAAATACTAATAATAAGACTATTTACCGCGATTATTAAATAAATAGGGTAAATATATTACTACTTATTATACTTACTAGGTAAATAAGGTAAATATATTACTCTTAATACAATTTCCTTCTATTATATAAATAATGTATTTTTCTAGTAGATAAAAACTTCGTATTTAATTTCCCTTAAAACTTTTAATTATAGATTCTAAATATAAACGTTTATTAAACTCTTAATTAAATTTATTAAACTTATCTAGTTATATCTAATTATTTATATAAAAATTATTATTTATTAATCCTTAATACTCTTCTCTAAAAGTATTAACCTAGGTTTTATTAATATTATATTAAAGTATTAAACTAAGAGTCTTAATACTTTAAATACTTTTAAAATAAATACTTTAAAATTATAAAAAGTCTTAATTTTAAATATCTAAAAAAGTACTAGAAAACCTAATATTATAAAAGATAAAGACTATATTAAAGACTCTCGCCTAAAATAATATATTATAAAAAGCGTAAAAAACTTAATAATTAATTTATTTAATTTTAGTTATTCTTTATATTTAACGAGAATATTATATTAATTAATAAATAAACGATTTTTACTATTACCTATATAAAAGGTAACGCGTAGAAATAAATTAAACTATTATTAGAATACTATATAAAAGAATTTAACGATATTAATAATTCGAATATAAAGTTTTAAATAAATAATTTCTCTCGGTTCAAAATTAAAATTCGCTATATATTTAAACTTTCTAACGAGAGTAATATAATAGTTCGTATTATTTAATATTTAATATAATAAAAATCTACGTCCGATTACTCGGTATAATTTTAATATTATATAATATTAATAGACTAGGACGATACTACTTTTATAATAATATATCGATAAAAACTAAAAAATAATATTAAAGATAAATTTATATAAATAAAAACCGATATTTAAGACCTCGATATATTTATAGAATAAATAATCGCGATCGACGATAAGTTATATAAATATATAATAAAGAAATACTATAACGGAGAGACTAACGAATAAGAATATTTAAAAGTTTATAATAATAATTATAATTCGATTAATTATTACCGCCGTAAAAGACTAAACCCGTATAATTATATATTAATAAAACTCGATTTTATTAAGAAAGAACCCGTAAAAAGATTTAAAAAAGAGATAAATAATAATATAAAAGAAAAATAATAATAAATTATTATAATTATAATTACCTAGGTTATATCGCTAGGAATTATTATTTAAAGAATATAGTAAATCGATAATAATTAGATATATTTAAAAAGGAGATACCGGATAACGTAACCGAGTCTTTAAAGAATTTAATATAGGACGATACTAGGCTTAAGAACCTATTAAAGAAATAAAGAAATATTAAAAAAAAATCGCCTAGAGAATTCGAGAACTCGAAGAATTAAATAATAATAAAACTTTAAAGAAAGGTTTAAAAGAAGAATAAAGATAAAAATAAAATATAGTAAATTCTAAAGAATAATTTTAGGTAGTAGACTATTTTAATAATTTTAGAATTTAATTTATTATATTAAAAAAGAACCCCGAAGAAAAGAAGAAAGAGAAAAGATAATTATCCGGAATTAATTATACCTATAATAAATATTATTTATAATATAAAGAGATATACTAGTTAATATATTTAAGCGAATATTATAAATATTATTATAATAATTTAAAAGAGTGAAAGTATATCGCTAGACTAGAATATAATTATAGTTAATAAAATAATTATACTAGAGATAATTATTCGTAATATCTAATTAAGAAAAGAGAGAACTAAGTTTTCCTAAATTATAATAAAGATTAATAATTATAATTATAAAATTAGACGAGTTATAATAAAGAATTAAAAAACTATAATTAAAGCGAATAATATTATTATTTAACCGAAGGATATAAGAGATACGTCGAGTCTAAAGAATACTACGGATTTTTATTTTTATCGGGAAAAACCTAATCCCTCGTATTAAAGAAAGATATAAAGAGATTAATATATTAACTTTAAAATAATATCTATATTTAACTTAATACGATATATATTTATAAATACTAATAAAAGTTAATAGATATAGGGTCGTTATAATAATAAATTTAAAAATAATTAATAAATTCGTATCTCGAATAATAATTTAGGTAACTAACTTATTAATTTAAAAAATATAAAATAATACGAGTTTTAACTAGCCGACGGGTTAAAATTATTAATAAACTAAATAAATAAATAAATATTCTTATTATTAATTATTATTTAATACTATTATAAGGAAATTACTTTCGATATAATAAGAATAATTATTTATTATATTATTTTAAGAATACTTTAATTAAAGAAATATAATCTAATAATCGATTAAAAGAGAGGAGTATTTATATTTCTATATATTAAAAATATTATTAATATAATACCTATATATTTATAAAGGATAATTATAAATAAAAATTCGAATCGTAACTCGGTCGAAACCTATAATATTTTATCTTCGAATAAAGATAATCTTATAAAAGGATCTAACTCGATATATATTAATTAAAAAATTTAGTAAAGCGAATAAATTAAAATTTCTAAAAATAAAAATTAACCTCCTAATATTCTTAAAGAGTATTAATAATAAAAGTATTTTTTTAAAAAAAAGATAATTATAAAAGTATTACCTAAATATTAACCGTAGAATTATAAAATCGAACTCGAATTAAATAAATAACCGATATTTAGACCTATTTATACTTTATTAAAAAAAGAACTCGGAGTACTTCGCGGGTATATTAATAAGAATCTTAAAAAAGAATTTTTTCGAGAATTATAATTATTAATAAATTATGTAATCCTTTTTATAACAAAGAAGAATAAAGATTTACGACTATATATAAACTACCGAAAAATAAATAATATTACGATAAAGAATTAGTACTTTCTATTAAATATTAACGAGTTATAAGATCGGTTTATAATAACAAATATCTTTATATAATTAAATCTTTAAGATATATATAATCTAATTCGAATAAAAAAAAACGAGGAATAAAAAATTATTTTTAGAATTAAATATAGTTATTACGAATATTTAATAATACTCTTTGGATTTACTAGTATACTAGTAACCTACTAAATATTAATTAATAATATTATATAAATATACCTAGATATAACGATAATTATATATTTTAATAATATTTTAATCTACTCTACTAATAAGAAAAAATATATCTAATATATATAAAATATCCTAATATATTTATTACTAGCTAGACTTCTCTTTAAATTAAAAAAATACGAGTTTTATAAAGAATTAATCGAATTCCTTAGATTTATAATTAATATTAAAGGTATTTATATAAATCCTAAAAAGATTAAGAGTATTAAAGAATAATTAATATTATATAATATTAAGATAGTATAAAGTTTTTTAGGATTTATAAACTTTAATAAAAGGTTTATTAAAGACTACTCTAAAAAGATCTTACTATTAATAGATATTATAAAGAAAGATATTACTTTCTAGTAGAGAAAAGAATAATAATAATTTTTCGAAGTATTTAAAAAGACTTATAAGAAACTACCGATACTATATTCCTTTCGAAGTAATAAACTAAATCGAATTAAAACCGATACTTTAAACTTTATAATAAAAACTTATATTTTTTAATAAAGGAATAATAAATAATACTTTATTATATATTATTTATAAAAGATATTATTAATAGAGTAAAACTATAATATTTATAATAAAGAATTACTAGTAGTAGTATCTATATTAGAGTAATAAAAAGTATATGTAAAAAGTTATTAAATCTTTATTATTTTTATAAACTATAAAAACCTTTTTAATTTTACTACTATTAAATAATTAAATCGGAGGTAGGTTAAATAGTTAGAGTTATTAAAATAATATAAATTCAAGATTTTTATACCCTAAAAAAATAACGGCCGCGCCGATATATTTAATAGGCGCGAGGACTATATAAAGGATAAAGATATAATAATATAACTAGTCCTTATTTAATAATAAGATAAATTACTAGTCCTAGTATAATAACTAGTAGCGACGCTATATATTTTCGTTCCTAGGATTATTAATTATAAATAGAGAGGATTTAAAAACAATACTTTAACTAAAATACCAAAAATTTAATAACTAAAAATTAAACTACTAGAATATAATAAGAGAATTTATCTTCTTAAAGGATATCTTAAGAAAATTATTCGTAATTATTATAATAACCTAGTTTAAAGATACCTCGGAGTTATTAAAACTATAAGATTAATTTATAAAGAATACGATATACTAGGACTAAAATCGCACGTCGAGAAATATATTAAAGAATATATCGAATACTAGTAGAATAAATTCGTAAAATATACGAAATACGGTTAAATTTAGTTTACTCTAGTACTAAAAACGCTCTAGGATAATACTATTATAAATTTCGTTATTAAATTACTAAAATCAAAAAACTCTATTACGGTAGAGACTTTTAACTCTATAATAATAATCTATAATAAATTTAATAAATATACTATAATAATATTAATTAAAGAGATTTATAAAATAGAATAAATTACCTTTATACTACTCGACTAATTAATTCGAGATTATAATATTCCTAGATTAATTATTTTTAATAGAGATAAATAGTTTATTTTAAATTATTAAAAGATATTAATTAATACTATTAGAACTAAACTACGGATATCGACTATATATTATTTATAGATAAATAAATAGACGGAACGAACGAACTAGATAATAAAGACGTATTTACGATACTATATTAATAAAAAATAAAATAATTAAGTAAGGCTTTTACCTATAATTTAACTAACGTTTAATAACCTATAATTTAATATAATAAAACTTATACCGTTCTTCGCGAATTATTTTAAATATATTAATATATTTTTTAAATCTAGACGAGGACTAAATACCTAGAAAGCCTTAATTATTAATATAAAGGTATTATATTAAAATATATAAATCTAAACTAATTTAATAAAAACTCGAACGAAAGGAATAGTAAATAAATATCGAAAAAAGTATCTTTAATTAAAGAAAGAGGATAGGGTATATTTCTTAATAAAAAGTATAAAGAGTAAAAAACTAAATAAGAAATTAACTTATATTAAAATCGAATTATTTTCGATTAAAATAAATAAAGGACTAGTTAATTATAAACTAAATCTTTTAGCCGATACTAAAGTGTATTTAATATTTAATATTTTATTATTAGAATTAGTAGACTCTTTAATATTCTTATAAGATATTTTTTATTTTTAAATAAAGAAAGAAATAGAATTCGAAGTCGAAAGAATTTTAAAATAGCGAGGGTAGGACTACTTTATTAAATAAAAAAACTATAACGAATTAAAGAATATTTAAGAATTAAATATAAATCTTAAAAATTATTTAAGTCTTTTATAAAAAAATTATCTAAAATAAAGAGTATAACTAACTAGTTAAATTCGTCCTTAAGTTATAATTACTTTAAGGATATATCGAATAAAAAGTTATCGAGTTTAGAATTAATACCGTCGGTCTTTTTATTCTTTTTTAACTCGGTAATATTTCTTAACTCACTTTTAACGATTTTTTTTTCTTTTTTTTTTCTAATAACTCGATTTTAACTTAAAGATAAATTTATTTTATTAATATTATTTTAACCTCCTTTGATTTCTCTTTTTATAATTTCCGAAAACGAGTTTATTTTATAAACGAGAAAGATATTAAATTATATTCCTACCTAATATAAATATACTTTACGTATTTATCCGAACGACCTCCGATTTTATACTTTTTAGTATACTACTTCTCGATATAATATTAATAAATATATATAATTAACTTTAAGTTAAAAAGAGATTCACGAAGTTATTATTTATAACGAAGAAATAAAAAAAAAGTAGAGTTAAATATTTATTATAAAAAATAATTTATTTCCGAGATAAAAGTTTCGGGAGAGGAACCTAATATTATAAATATTATATAATATTAAAATTACCCGGTAAAGGGGTTAAATAAATATTAATAATAAAATTATTTACCGCGATTACTAAATAAATAGGGTAAATATATTATTATTTATTATACTTACTAAGTAAATAGGGTAAATATATTACTCTTAATATAATTTCCTTTTATTATATAAATAATTTTTTTTGATAGATAAAAGCTTCGTATTTAACTTCTCTTAAAACTTTTAATTCTAAATTCTAAATATAAATATTTATTAAATCCTTAATCAAATTTATTAAATTTATTTAATTATATCTAACTATTTATTTAAAGATTATTATCTACTAATTTCTAATATTTCTCTCTAAGAGTACTAACCTAGGTTTTATCGACGTTATATTAAAGTATTAAACGGAGAGCTTTAATATATTCCTTTTAAATATTATTAATAATTTCGGGGATAAAGATATATAATATCGCTACTAGTTATTATACTAGGATTAGCGATCTATTTTATTATTAAATAAAGATTAATTACGTTATTATACTCTTTCTCTTTATATAGTCTTCTTGTTTATTAAATATATCGGCGCGATTATTATCTTTTCCTAGAAAATAAAAGATTTTAAATTTATATTATTTTAATAATTCTAATTATTTAATCTATCTCCGATTTAATTATTTAGTAGTAATAAAGTTAATAAGATTTTTATAATTTATAAAGATAATAAGATTTAAATAATTTATAAAGATAATAAGATTTAAATAATTTTTTATATATACTCTTTATTATTTTAATACGAATATTATTACTAGTAATTCTTTATTATAAATATTATAGTTTTATTCTACTAATAATATCTTTCGTGAATAATATATAATAAAGTATTATTTATTATCTTTTTTTAAAAATATATAAACTTTTATCGCGAGGTCTAAAGCGTCGATCTTAATTTAAATTAATTCGTTACTTCGAAAGAAATATAATACCGGCGGGTTTTTATAGATCTTTTTAAATATATTAAAATATCGTTATTATTTTTCTTTTTATTAGAAGGTAGTATCTTTCTTTATAATATCCGTTAATAATAAAGTTTTTTTAAAATAATCTTTAATAAATCTTTTATTAAAATTCGTATATCTTAAAAAACTTTATACTATTTTATTATTATATAAAATAGATTATTCTTCGATACTCTTAATCTTTTTAGAGTTTATATAACTTCAGTATTAATTATAAACTTAAAGAATTCGACCGATTTTTAATAAAACTCGTATTTCTTTAATTTAAAAAGAAGTCTAATTAACGATGAATAAATTAAGATATTTTCTATATATTAAATATATTCTTCTTTATTAATAAAGTAAATTAGAATATTATCGAGGTATATAATTACCGTTATATTTAAATATATTTATATAATATTATTAGTTAATATTTAGTAGGTTACTAGTATATTAATAAATCCGAAAAGTATTATTAAATATTTATAATAATTATATTTAGTTTTAAAAATAATTTTCTACTCTTTATTTTTCTTTATTCGAATTAGATTATACGCGCCTTAAAGATTTAATTATATAAAGATTTTTATTATTATAAACCGATCCTATAACTCGTTAATATTTAATAAAGAGTATTAATTCTTTATTATAATAGTATTTAACGTTTAGTAATTTATATATAATTATAAACTTTTATCCTTCTTTATTATAAAGAAGATTAGATAATTTATTAATAATCTAGATTCTCGAATAAATCCTTTTTTAAAATTCTCGTCGATATATCCGCGAAGTACTCCGAGTTCTTTTTTTAATAAAGTATAAATAGGTCTAAATATTAATTATTTACCTAATTTAAATTCGATTTTATAATTTTATAATTAATATTTAAATAATATTTCTATAATTATTTCTTTTTAAAAAAGATATTTTTATTATTAATACTCTTTAGAGATATTAAGAGGTTTGTTTTTATCTTTAGAAATTTTAATTTATTAGTTTTATTAATTTCTTTAATTAATATATATCGAATCGGATCCTCGTATAAAGTTATTCTTTTTCGAAGATAAAATATTATAAATTTCGACTGGGTTACGGTTTAACTTCTTATCTATAATCACTCTTTATAAGTATATAAATATTATATTAACGATATCTTTAATACGCGGAAATATAAATACTCCTATTTTTTAATTAATTATTAGATTATATTTTTTCAAATAGGATATTCCTAAAGTAATATAATAAATAATTATCTTAATTATATCGAAGGTAATTTCCTTATAGTAATATTAAATAATAATTAATAATAGGAATATATCTTTATTTACTCTTCTTATTAATAGTTTAATTTATCGATTAATTAAAACTCTTATTATTTCTTCTTTCCCCGAGTTAGTAGGCTAGTTACCTAAATTATTATTCGAGATACGTAGTTATTAGTCGCTTCTAAGTTTATTATTATAATAACTTTATATCCATTAACTTTTACTAGTATTCGTGTATATATATTATACTAAATTATATATAAATATTATTTTAGGGTTAGTATATTAATCTCTTTATATTTCTTTTTAATATAAGTAATTAATCTTTTCCCGACGAAAATAGAAATTCGTAATATTTTTTAAATTTAAAGTATCTTTCGTATCCTTCGATTAAATAATAATATTATTTATTTTAATTATAACTTTTTAGTTCTTTATTATAATTTATTTAATTTCGTAATTATAATTATTAATTTTTATTATAGCCCGGGAAGATTTAGTTTTCTCTTTTCTTAATTAAATATTATAAATAATTATCCTTAACGTAGTTATTCTACTTATTATAATTATATTTTAGTTTCGTAATATACCTCTACTCTCCTAAGTTATTATAATAGTATTTATAATATTTATTTATATATATTAACTAGTATATCTCTCGGTATCGTAGGTAATATTTATTATAAGTATAATTAAATTTAAAGAGTTATCTTTTCTCCTTCTTTTCTTCGGGTTTTTCTTCTAATAAGATAAATTAAATTTTAAAGTTATTAAAGTAGTTTTTACCTAGAATTATTCCTTAAAATTTATTTTTATCCTTCTTTTTAATCTTTTTTTAAAGTTTTATTATTATTATTATTTAGTCCTTCGAGTTCTCGAATTCTTTAAGTACTCTCTTTTTTAATATCTCTTTACTTTTTTAATAAATAATTAAATTTAATATTATTTTATATTAAATCTTTAAGGAATTTAATTATATTATCCGATATCTCCTTCTTGAATATATTTAATTATTATCGATTTATTATATTTTTCGAATAATAATTCCTAGTAATATAACCCGGTTTATTATAATTATTATAAGTTATTATTTTCTTTTCTTTATATTATTATCTACCCTATTTTTAAAATCCTCTCGTAGATTATTTTTAGTAAAATCGAGTTTTATTAATATATAATTATACGGGTTAAATTTCTCGCGGCGGTAATAATTAACCGAATTATATTTATTACTATAAACTTTTAAATATCTTTATCCGTTAATCTCTCCGTTATAATTTTTCTCTATTATAAGTTTATATAACTTATCGTCGATTATAATTATTTATTTTATAAATATTTTAAGGTCCTAAATATCGGTTTTTATCTATATAAATTTATTTTTAATATTATCTTTTAGTCTTTATCGATATATTATTATAAAAGTAGTATTATCCTAGTCCTTTAATATTATATAGTATTAGAATTACGCCGAGTAATCGGATATAAACTTCCGTTATATTAAATATTAAATAATATAGATTATTATATAGTTTTTATTAAAAAGTTTAAATATATAACGAATTTCGATTCTAAATCGAGAGAAATTCTTTATCTAAAGTTTTATTATTAAATTATCGACGTTATTTAATCCTTTTATATAGTATTTTAAAAATAATTTAATTTATTTCTACGCGTTACTTTTTATATAAATAATAGTAAAGATCGTTTATTTATTAACTAGTATAATACTTTTATTAAAAACGAAGTTCTTTATAATATTAATTTAAATAAGAGACTTTAATATAATCTTTATTATCTATAATATTATATCTTCTAGTATCGTTTTAAATATTTAGGGTTAGGGTTTTTATTAATTTTAAAATATTTATTTTAAAGATATTTAAAATATAAAGACTCTCTATTTAATATTTTAATATAAAGTCGATAGGACCTAAATTAGTACTTTTAAAAAAGAGTATCAAGAATTAATAAATAATAGTCTTCGTATAAATAATTAAATATAACTAGATAGATTTAATAAACTTAATTAATAATTTAATAAATATTTATATTTAGAATTTATAATTAAAAGTTTTAAGGAAAGTTAAATACGAAGTTTTTATTTATTAAAAAATATATTATTTATATAATAAAAGGAAATTATATTAAACGTAATATATTTATCTTATTTATTTTTTAAATATAATAAATAGTAACTTATTTATTTTATTTACTCTCTAATCGTAGTAAATAGTTTTAATACTAGTATCTATTATATTCTTTCGTTAAGTAATTTTAATACCGTGTAACGTTCGTAATATTACGCGCTATATATAATTTATTACTTTTAACCCGAGACTCTACCTTAGTAACTAGTCTTAGTATAATATAATAATAATCGATTCGCGCGAAATCCTCGCGGGGGTAACGCCTAGGTTATTAATAAATCTTAAAAGTAAATATTAATATATTTTAAATACTATCAACTTTATTAAAAAACCGTTTACGGGTTTATATTAAAACTTTATATTAAATACCGACCCGAGGTTTAATAGAATTAGTAAATTAAGGGTCCGGGTAAAGTCCTATTAATAAATAATACTTATTATTAATAGATTTAGTAGGTTTAGTAACTCGATAAATCGTTAATAATTTAAATATTAGATAAATAGGCCTATTATATACTTTATAGTATACGTATTTACTTGCGTATTAATATACGCTATAGTATAGGTTATAATATAGGCTATAGTATACCCTATAATATACGTAATAGTGTACGTAGTTTACGTATACTATTAAATAGTATACGAATAGTATACGTAAAGATATTTTAAATAGTATATAATATATACCCCCCGTAGTAGTCTCTAAAATATTAGACGAAAGCCCTCTATAGTATATATAATTATAGTATATACTAAGGTATACGCCAAGGTATATACTATAGTATACGATATATTATAGTATTTATATATATACTCCCCGGATATATTTAGGTGACGCCCCCGCGAGAATTTTCATTAAAATTTATTATTCCGGGCCCGGTAGGTCGCTAGCGTTAATAGTTATTACTAAGAGTCGCTATCGTTAATAATATCGATTATAGAATTTTATTTATTTTAGGTTTATTATAGAGCTAAGCTACTATTAATATATTAATAATATATATAAATTACTAAAGTTATTAATCCGAATAAAATTAATTTAAAGTTATTAAATTTATTAAAAGTAATTTACCTAGACTCTTAATTTATTAAATTTATTAATAAAATATTAATAGTTTTAATCGTAAATTAGGGTTATTAATAATATCCTATCCGCGTGGGCGGTAATTTAAGTTTTATTAAAAGACGGGATTAATATCTAGAGGTTCATTAAATTAACGACTAGGTTTATTAAACTATGACCTAGCTATAGTATAAGAGTAGGTTAAAATAAAAGATAAAAGATAAAAGTTAAAGTAGGGCTAGCTACTATCTAAATAAAAACTAGTATATAAAGTATTTATTTATTTCTTATCCCGACTATATTAGGATAGAAATAAGGAAACTAGTTTAAATTTAAATTAAATCTAAAATAAGTTAGGCTAGGTTTAAATAGATAAAGTTATATTATAATAATAACCCCCTTTTTAAAGTCGAGCTCCTATAAGATAAATAAATAATTAATTCGATTAATTAGGTTTCGTAACCCTAAATTTTATTTAGGGTTACGAAATAATTAAGATAAAAACGCGTTAGAGTATTCGAGTTATCGATAATAACGGGTAAAGAATAAAACGGGGAATAAACAACGGTATACGAATAAGACTAGGCGTTAGCGTTATTATCTATAGATAATAATAACGGGGTTAAGCTATAGGGTACTATTTATTTATATAATAATACAAAGTATCGGTCGAAACCGATATAGAACGATAACCGAGGGGATAATAACGGATAAGGAATAAATTATAGTATAGGCGGGAGTTAACTTCTTAAAAATCGGATTAAGATAAAGATAATAGAGGTTCCTTATACTAGTATCTTTAAATAATATATAGTAATTTATAGAGGCCAGCGGCGCTAGGATTCGAGATATAATATTTATTAATAAATTATTAATAACGGGTAAAGTAATAAAAGGGTTTCTATATAACGATATAGTCTTCCTAATTAACGTAGTATTTTAATAAGGGTAAACTATAACGGCGATTATATTTGGAATTTAAAATACCGTTAATATACTACTCTCGTTAGTTATCTTCGGTAATTATAGGTTCTCGGATAAACTAGATTTATCTAGGTAGAGGGTTATTAACTATTAATTATAATAAACTAGTATAGAAAACGGGGTAAATTTTTATTAAATATAGAAAGTCTAGTTAAATTATAAAAGAATTATTAAAAACTTTAAAGATTTAAAAGGGGCCGATATTATAATCGTCGAGTTTAACTAAAGAGTATATAATATTTAGATTCTTAGTATTTAGTTATATTTAGTCGTTTATTAAATATATTAAATATAGGCGTCTTCGTTAGTTAACTAAGGATTTAAAGATAATTTAAGCGATAAATATTTTATCGCGGAGGTAGTCGTTTAAGATTTTTATTTATATTACGAATTTATTAATAACGATTAAATAAGTATAAATTTAGGCGGTAAAATTTTAAAATAAAGACTCGATAGGCTCGAAACCGATATATAAATATTAATTATAATTAGTTAAGAAAGGCGAGGCTAGAGTATTAAAAGAATTAATATTATTATTATACACGGAGGTAGTATTTTATTATAGTATTAAATTATTTAATTTAGTTATCCGTCTAAGGATAGTACCTAATAGATATATATTAATCGATTTTAAAATATTTATATAAGGTCTTTTAGAACTCCGATATAAATTAAGATCCTCGATTTAGAATAAAGATATCTAGTAGTTTATAGAGTTTCTATATATTTTAATAAAAAGCGTCGTAGGCTTTATTTATTTTTATTAATATAGTTAATACTAGGTACCGTATCTTAGTTAAATAGTCTATAAAAATTAAGATATACCGATAAATAATTCCTATAAAAGTATAAAGCGGTAGAGGATTTATATAGTTTATCGAGACGTCTCTTTAATATCGTTATAAAAGCGGTAATAAATATAATTATCCTTAAATATACTAGCGGGAAGATTTAATTCTTTAATATATATAATAATTCCTAACGAATCGCTAGATAGTAGTATAGACATTAAATTATTAATAGGCCCGACTAATTAATTCGTAATATTTAATACGATTTAGGTAATTACCCGCGATATTATTATAAATTAACTAGATTAAACGAAGGCGTAATTTACTAGAATTCGGAATATATCTCTTTCTTTAAAAATAGAGAACTCTATCCCTATTTTCGTATTTAGCGAGGGGAATTCCGCTATAATAATATATTCTAAAATATAGTATTTCTAGGACTTTATAAATAAATCGATCGGTTTAGCTAACTATATCCTATAATTAATAAATCGGGGTATTATATAGGTTTTCGTTTAAATCGATAAATTAATCTTTATCGAGTTTGGGTTTATAAAATATAGGCGGGGTTTATAATTCTAGATTAATATTTATATCGAGGTCTATAGCGGTTATATAGATTAATATAAAATATAACTAAAAAGACTAGATAAGAATTTTTTAATTTATTATTAATATAATTAAAGTAACTAGGACTAAGGCTAGGGTCGCTATATTTAGCGATATATTATAAATATAGTTTTTAAAGATTTCTAGGGTTAGGTTTTTTCTTTTTAATATTATCTAATATTAATATTAATATCTAGTATTTAATTTATCCCCCTTTTTAAAGAGGTCTTTTAACCGATATATTAATATATTAAATTTACTACCTTTTTTATTAAGCCGGTAAATAATCTTATAATTAAAATAAAATAAAAACTCGCTATACTTTATTTAACGACGAGATAATATTTTAGATAAAATAAAATATTTAAAAACTTTATAATCCGATATTATTTTAATAGGGAGAGTAGATCCCTTTAATTTAAAGTATTATTCCTCGAATATACGGACGATTACTATAAACTCTTTATTATAAATCTTATAATTATACTCGGTAGGGTTATACTTCTTTAAAAAGTAAATAATAGGACGAAGGATATTTTAATCGTCGTACTAGGATAAGACCCCCTTAGATATATAATTAGATATATCTATTTTTACTATAATTTTACGGTTAGGGTCGAAATAGACTAGAATAATATCGGAGGTAAAAGCCTTCTTTAAAGTATTAAAAACTATTTAATATTAAATACTCTATTTAAAAATAATACCTTTCTTAGTTAGGGCTATAAATAATATAACGAGTTTATTAAACTTATAAATAAAATACCGATAGAAGTTAACGAATCCTAGGAAATTTTAAATATTCTTAATATTAACTAACTATAATTAATTTAGGATAATATCGATTTTCTTTAAATCTATTTTAATCCCTTTAATAATAATAATTAATCCTAGGTATATAATTTCTTTAATATAAAAATTATATTTAATAATATTTATTTAGAGCCCCGCCTCGCGGAGTTTCTAAAGGATATATTTAATATAGATTTTATACTCTTCCTCGATATCGCTATAAATTAAAATATCGTCGAGGTATATAATATAGATCTTATTAAGAAATTTATAAAAAATATTATTAATATAATACTAGAACGAGGTAGGGTTATTATATAATCTAAATAATATAATAAAATATTCGAATAGGCCGAATTAAATATAAAATATTATAAATTCTTCGTCGCTCTCCTTAACGCGGAGGCGATTAAAAATAAATATAATATTTAATTTAAAAAATACCTTAATACGATTTAATCGATCTAAAGTTTCTGAGATTAAGGGTAAAAAATATTTATTCTTTATAATAATAATATTAAGCCCTCGGTAATTAATATAAAAACGTAGGCCTCCGCTAGGTTTCTTTACGAATAAGATAAAAAACGCGGTATAAAACCGATTAACTCGAATAAAATCTTTATTAAAATTTTTATCTAGGTAACGGCGGAGTTCTAGAATCTTATTACGACTTATATTATATAAATTAGATAACGGAGGTTATAGCCCTTCTTTAAATTTAATAATATAATTATATAACCGATACGGGGGTAAGGTATTAGTATTTTTTCTCGAAAAAACATTTAAGAATTTATAGTACCGCGTAGATAAAATCGTGGCCAGGTTAATATTCTTATTATTTTAATAAATTTAAAGCTCTTCTTAAATAACGGCGGCGGCGAGATAAAACTCTCTATTTATTTTAAATATAACTCGGTTCTAGGATTAATTATAAATATTTAATTTAGGGTTTTAATTAAAGCGGGGTTTAAATTTATAATACCTAAATTCTTAATAAAATTAAATACTTAAAGTCGAGATTTCTTCTAAAATACCTAGGAATCGATCGATTTCTATAAATAATAGATTAAATATAGTTTACTCGTTAGGTCTAACGAGCTAGGTAAATAATCAAGATTTTATCTCGTATATATTAAGAGTAACTAGGTATTAAGTTCGTTATTTTTAATATTAAAATTTAAAATAAAACGAGATTAAATTATAATATTTAATCTTAGGTATTTTTCTTTATTTAACGGTAATAATAATACGGCTATATTCGTTATTATAACTAGTTCTTATAAGAATAAATAATTAGGACTAAAATAAGGAAGACTCTTCTCAAATCTAGATTTACTATTAATAAATCTAGAATTAAAATAACTTCTTTTAAATCCTAAATTATTTTATATAAGTATTAAATTAAATTAAAAACTAAGTTTACTTCTAATAAACCTAGGACTAAATTAACTCTTTTTAAATCGAGGTTTATTTCTTATAAACCTAAGATTAAATATACTATTAATAAACCTAAAATTAAAATAACTTCTTTCGAGTCGGAATTAATTATTTAATAATAACGTTATCGTTTATAAATAATAACGGCTCTTTATATATTAACGACTCCTTTTAAATCGGGGTTTACTCCCTATAAGTATCGGATAAAATTAGAAATTAAAATTCTTAAATCTAGAAACTTTTTTAAAGTATTAGAAAGAATTTATTTTCCGCGAAGACTTTTATAAAACTAGGGGTATAGTTTCTTTAATAAAAATATAAAACGAAAGTTAAGAAATTATTTAAGAAATTAATAATAACTTTATAATAATAGAGGTATAATAAGCCGATTATAACGGGGTACTAACTAAGTTTAATAACGAAAAAAACTATTCGTTCCTAATAATTATAGATATTTAAAATCGTTTCTACGATATAAATAATACGTCCTATAACGGTAGGTACGCTATTAAAGGGTCGGACAATATAAAAATAACGAAAAAAACGAAGGGGTAAGCGATAAATATATATAAAATTATAATCGATAAAAAGATAGCCGGATATACTAGTATTAATTAAGGCTTTAATTTAAATTCGGGACTAATTATTCCGTAATTAATAAGAAATAATTATATATTTATTACGAAAAATAGGGTCGGTCTTAAAAAGCTATATAATAAATTATAACGAAAACTTAATTAATAACGAAGGTAAATTAAACGATATAGCCGATAAATAAAAAAGTATATATAGGGTTCTAGGTACTTATAATCCTAATATACGACTTTATACCGGGACTATTCTTTTCCCGCGTTTAAAATAACTCCTCCTATAATACTCTCGTCGTCGTCGATAATAATTATAATACTAGATCGGAGGCTAGTTAATTTAATAAAATAAACTTTTATATTATATTTAAACGATTTATAATAAAAGTAAAACCTTTACTTCTCGTAAATAATTTTAATAATTAGGGTTCTCGTTAATTTACTTTTAATAATAATTTAGGCCGAATTAAAATTTATTAACTCTTTAAATAAGATAATAAAAGCTAGTCTAATAATAAAGATAAAAGTATTTATTATATTAAAGCGAGTTATAAAGATAGAAACTAATAGAGGTATAATAGGTCTCTTTAAAGTTTATTTTAATCTAATAAAAATAGTACTCTAACGAGGTAGACGGTACTTAATCTATAAAAGTTTTTAGTCGATTTCGGAGTATATATAAACATACTCATCGAAGGTATATAACCGTTAATTATTAATTTTCCTTTAAGAGATATAGGCCTATTAAGTAGTATAATTAATATTATATTTTATAATATTAATTAAGAATTCGTTCTTTATTCGAGAATATTCCTTCTTCTAGGAGACGAGGTTAAAATATTTATTAAAAAATATAAAACTTTATTTAAGTTCCTAAATATAATTCCGAGTATCTTTTTATTTAAACGGGTTATTATATACTTCCCGTAACTTCTTTCGTTAATCGGTAAAATTAATTAAAGTATAAAGACCCTCCTTTTAATAACGGTTTATTAAATTAAAGACTTTCTTACCGATAACTAATTTAAACTCTATATAAATAATCTTATCACTATCGGTAAAGTAGTGGTTATGATTTATATATATCTACTATATTAACGTTTACTTTTAAATATCTAATTTATCCTAATCTCTTTTATATTCCGAGATATCTAGAAACTTTTCGGATCTAAAAAATATTCGAGATCGCGAGGGGGTAAATTATTAGGTATTTAAAAAAAAAGATAAATATAAGTCTATAATAATAATATTATTAAGGGTATTCTTATCGAATACCTAGAGCGGGGGTTAAGGTATAGTTTAAACTATAATAAATATAACCTAGGTTATTACCTAAACGATAGTATAAACTAGGGATTATATATCTAGTATAAGAGGAGGTATAAACGAGGATAAAGTATCTAATAAAGAATTACTCTCGATTTAAATATATAAGTAATCGAAGGTATTAAAGAAATTAATAAAGTTATTCTAAACTTCGGCGAGGAACTATTATACGCGGTCTTCGGGGTTAGGGGGTTAATCCTCTATAATAATTATTTTAATACTAAGGAGTATTAACTAGATAGTTAATCTTTTATAATATTAAAGAACGGGATTAATATTTAAAGGTTTATTAAATTAATAGTTAAGTTTATTAAATTATAATCTAGTTATAGTATAGGAGTAGGCTAAAATAAAAAATAAAGAACGAAAATTAAAATAGGGCTAACTACTATCTAAATAAAAACTAGTATATAAAGTATTTATTTATTTCCTATCCCGACTATATTAGAATAGAAATAGGGAAACTAGCTTAAACCTAAATTGAATCTAAAATAGATTAAACTAGGTTTAAATAAGTAAAGCTATACTATAATAGATTTTAATAAAAGTTTTTAAAATTTACCGATAATATATATTAATATATATATAATAATAATTCTAGGGCTACGATAACGATATATAAATAAAATAAAACTATATTTATAAATAAGAATTATAACTATAAATAAAATTTAAAATAAATACTATAATTTAAAATATAAATTAGTAGCGTATATTTAAATTTAGAGAATTTTATAAAAAATTTAAATTCTAAAAGTATTTAAAGCGCTTCAAATTTTAAATTCTAAATATAATATTATTTAATTTAAATCGATTTGACTAGTTTATAAATACTCGAAATATTTAGAATTTACTCTATATTTTTATAAATATATATATTCTATTCTTATTAGTTTTAAAAAAATTTAAATTTTTATTCGAGTATTTAAAGTTTTTATATATCTAGCGATTAAGAATATTTTAATTAAAATAATATTAAAACCTAGGATATTCGACTATTTTAAAGTAATAATTTAATAATTTTTATAATAATTCTCTCTAATTACTTTAGATAAAGTAGAAATAAAATTATTATTATTAATTCTAGTATTAAAATTAGTAATAAAAAAGTAACGACGATTAATTATAACGAATTAAAAATGTTAGTAAATGTATCTCTATAAATATAGGAATTTAATATAATAGTAACTCTATTTTAAATTTATTTTTATTATCTATAAAAACTATATTTATTTAATCCTCGATAATATACTAACTATTAATATTATTTATAGATTACGAATATTATATCGTCGCCGGTAGTCTCTTATATAGTATTATTATTATTATAAAAACTCGAAAAGTAGGTAGTTTATAATTAAGAGTAGATTTAATAATATTTTTTTAGAATCTCTAAAAACCCGTCTTTATAATTATAAAATTAAATTATAAATATTACAATTCTTTACTTTATTAAAGAAAATAGTTATCTTCTTTATTATTTTATATAATAAGATAAATATTTAGAAATATATTACTATTATATTATAAACTCTTTAATAGATTTATTTTTACTCTAGAATATTAAAGTATTAATTTTAATAGTAATTTTAATAACTTTAATTATATTTTAAATAATAATATTCTAATTCTAATAATAACTTTAATAATTTCTTGAATCTATAATTTTAATAATAATAACTCTAAGAATTTCAAAAATTTCAAAAATTTCAATAATAGTAGTTTAGTTATTATTTCTACTATTATTATTATAATTTTATACTCGAAATTTGAATACTTTTTCTTATCTTTATTCTTATTATTTAATAATTTCCCCTATAGGAATTAGTTACGCCTCGATAGTAATAATAATATAAAAATAAAAGTACGCCTAGTTTAATTCTTAACCTAGTTTATAAATTTATCGAGATTTTTTCAAATTATAAAAAAGAGAGTTCTAATAATTATTAAAGAAAATAAAAATATAAACTAATTTAATTTAATTTAATTTAAATTATTATTTATATTATTTATATTATTTATATTATTTATATTATTTATATTATTTATATTATTTATATTATTTTTAAATATATTAAAATCTTAAAAGAAACTAGAACTAAATTATAAATTTTTAAATAATTTGGAGTTTACTTTAAATTAAATTAAAATAATTTATTTATTAAATAAATAAAAAAGTTATAAAAGTAGTTTTATTAATAATACTAGTATTCTTTAATAATATAAATGAGTATTATTTCCAAGGAGAGGGTTTTCTAAATAATAACTTTTTATTATTATCGTTTCTAGACTTTTTTAAAAGTATTTTAGAGATAATAATAATAATAATATTTTTATAAAAATTAGAGAAGAGTAGATTATATATTATATTATAAATAGGCCCTAGCCTAACTTTAATTCTATTTAATTAAGATATTACTACGAGCCTACTATACGAATAACTTATTATATATACGTTTATTTGATATTGGTGGTTGCCCTACCTGGTTGCCCTACCTAAATAAGGTGTGCGGGCCATCTATTTAGCGCGCATACTCAATGGTTTTAAAATCTGCTGTATAGATGTCAAGCCTTCGTGATAGAAATGTCTCAGCATTCTAAGGTAGTCTGTATCATAAATCACTACCTTGGATACACAGCGGCAGTTACGCCAATCAAATTTAATAGCGCTGTACTCGTAAGAATAAGCTTCAGAAGAAAGCCAGGGAAGATCGATCTTCCCTGTTAAATCAGTGTCACGTGCATTTACCGTCAATACAGTGACAGAAATGATATTCATTCGAATCCAGTACGATGATAGCTCCTAGTAGTGCGAGAAGGAGACATAAGCATTGATGCTGTTGGTACGACAATCGAAGCTGTGCTTCCCCAGAAGGTAATCCATGTCGTTCATTCGCCCTCGATCCTTCTTGATATCTAAGAGCAAACACGGCCACTTTAGCACAAGGGCTAGGCATATCCTTTCGGCTCACTCGGATCGTTAGGTCGAGAAAATACTCCTTCGACCGCCGCAATTTGCATGCCGGACTGCATACTCTTATTGCGCCGAAACCAATCTAGTGCTCTCATCTTTGAGCTTCCACGCTACCCTACGTGGAATTGCAGGTCTTTGATAAAGAAGTCCAGTTTCTGTGTATGTGCTGGTCGTCTTCTGGCTGCATTCGATCGTGTAGGTGTTAGAATCTGACATGTAGAAAACAGGGCCTTTGACGCATCCGACCACAATTGGACTGACATGCCTTGCTTTGTCAAAGACCTGCTTCCAACACATGGGAAATGGGAAGAACACTCCTACTTTATCACATTTTCGAATAAACGTAGATAGCAGCGTTGTTTCCTAGGGGGAGCAAGGTTAAACATGAGTGAACAATTGATATCAACTATTGAAGAGGGCGATGTTGAAGAAGTCGATATTCGTCGGGTCCAGCGAGTGTCTGAAATTACAACCTAACAGCCTAGCTAGGCACACTGAGATGCGCGGGTAACAGAGTTCATATTAGGACGATTCCTCTTTTAGCATTACTCGTAATACCTTAGCGAATTAATTCGATGTTCTCGGCACTGGGGGAAATAAGATGGGGAGCGGTTAGGTAGCTTTGTCGTACGCCTGGAGGAAGAAGTGGAAGCTAGTTGCTAGTTGCACTTATGAAGAAGGGTTGGGATTGGGCATCGGCTGTTTGTAGTGAGGTCGGTGCGCTGCATGTACTTAATGAGGCTAATCAGGATCAAGCAGCAAGGCTATCGCCACTTTAGGCCTAGTTTTACCCCACACTGTCAGACTGCCGACCGATGTCGTGTCGAACCAAGGGTAAAACAGTCTGAACTTATGAAGACCAAGGGCTAGGAGAGCCGAGGTACTGCCACCACTGCTAAGAAAACCGAACTACTGTACCATAACTAAGGTACTAGTCCCTCACTACTTACCCTCGAATGGTGTCATATTAGACGCGCTCGAGTGAGATGGCCGTGAAGCATTTGCGACCTCGAGGCTTTGACAATGATCGTTGTCGCATCTACCCGCTCGCCAACATCCATCATAGCATTTACACTCAGATCACCGACATCTCGAGTACACTAGTCTCGACTCGACAGACCAGATTCAGATCCTGCTGCAGCCTGCCTGGAGATCGCATGCATTGCCAACGTCGGCTTCCCCATTCGCAGTCCTCTTGCCTCATGTTGCAGCCTTGGCGTTGGCACTGAAGCACTGACATCTGCCGCCCATTACTCCTAAGGTCTATGCACTTCCAGCCTATCCTGGTCTCTTCTTTTGGGCTCTGGTGCCAAGTTTCCGCATTGCAACACCCTTTACGGACTCTCTATTCGTCTAGACGCAAGCGTGAAGAGTCATCGGCCAATGCCACTCCCTAAACACCCTGCTCCATGAATACGGCCTCTGCTGTCTTCTGTCACCAGGGGTTATATCCGCAGGCCCAAACAATCGCTCGAGCCTTCTACTTGCCAATCGCCTGCCGCGCACCTTCATCCTACAAAAGGATACCATCTACAGAACACAGGAATGCTTTATTTATAGGGAAGAACCCCTCTAACCATCGTTGTCAAGAGATCTGAGCTGAAGGAAAACTACCGAGTGCTACGCCAATCTCGTTGCACGAGACAGACAGATATGAGTCCTCAGCTGGCTTCAAGGAACGCTGTCGTGACAGTGAAGAGCGAAACTTCCTACCATAGCCCACCCTCATCCCTGTCCGACGTCTCGCAAGTCGACAACGAGGAATCGAGAGGGAGGAGGCAAGAACGAGCCCGAAGCAACACCGCAAAAATTGAAGACGATACCGGTGACGAGAAAGCAAATGGAGGTGACCGTGCTGGCGGAAAACAGCGTAAGAGAAAGAGGAGCAGAAAAGGATTGGAGAAGAACTTTCCTTGCCCCCATCAGGGTTGTGGGAAAAGCTACTCTAGAGCCGAACACCTATATCGTCATCAGCTGAATCGTAAGTTCTGCCCAAAGGGGAGAGGCCTACTTGTAGTTCTGACCGCTATTGCTAGACACGCCAAAGAAAATTTATGTTTGCGATTTTCCGGGATGTGAGCGTCGTTTTGTCCGGCAGGATTTGTGTACGAGACACCGCGAAAGGCACACTGCACGGGGGTCGCATCTGCAAAGGAAGGAGAATATTGTTCATGAGCTCGATGGGCGGCCATCGACAGCTGGGGGCTCCGATGGCCTCGGAGAGCAAACAGATACAGATTTTCGATCCTCTACCGGCCCAAATGGACCACTAACGAACAATTCTATTATTGCTCCTGCTTCGTTCTTCAAAGGTCATGAGGGTCATACGTTGCCTGCTCAATCGCCAATGGCCGGAAGAATTCCGGAGTCCTACCAGCCTAGCTCAAATAGCACCACTCCTTCTGGAAACCATATGAGATCGCCACAGTCTGTCAATACAGTGACGAGCTCAGATCACGGTTCAAATATGTCATCTCTTAAGAGGTCGAATAGTGATGAACAGTACTATGATAGCTCTGGAGGATATGACCATCGTGGGGTACGCAACATGTCTACTACATCTTACAATTCGAACCAGAGACCTTCGAGCTTTGGCTCTTACAAGTCAGCCTTGCCTCAGAAAAGTATCTACCCAGATTCCCGTCTGTCGCGATCAAATATGCACATAACCACGAATCCTGCAAGCTATCGACCTTCCCCCACATCGACCTATAATGGGCATCCCGCCCAAAGCAGCATGGCTCAGCCGCAAACGCAGAGCGGTCTAAGCAGCGTTGCTTCGTATGCATCCTTACAGAACTTTCCACCAATTCCACCTTTGCCCCCACCAGTAGTCTCACCAATGTCTCAAATCTCCTCGCAAGGGCCGCAGATGGGAAACTTCTCCAATGTGTCAACCCCATTGACCCCAGTGGAAGCGGGGAATAATTTCGATATGTACGGCTCAAACGGTCTGGACCCTGAATTCATGGACCAGAATGGGAACCCGTATTCCATACCCCTTTTTGGTGGGGATGGCTACAGTCGCTCTCCTTTTGCAATGGCAGACGACTTCACCGCTTGGCTTTTCAATGAGCCACGTCTAAATGCTTCGTCGCCAGGAGGGCACCGACAGGGTTCTATGTCCGTTGGTGCTACGGCCTTCATGGATGATACGGGTAGCATGGCTCGCGGAATGTATGGCGTCACCAATGATCCGCTGAATGCCCATGCTGGTCAGCCCATACCGCAACAAAATCTCATGGCGGTCACCAGTATTTTGGATCCAGCCCTGCCCCAAGTTGATCTCTCAGAAGAGAAAAGGAAAGACATACTCGACCTTATCGAGATGCGTTTCACAGACCACGCGCCGGTGAAGAAGCAAATGGATGCCTTTCTCGAAGGCGATCGTGACCTGCATACTCATGTGCTAAGTCTCCGGTCTATGCAGACTTACATCGGTTCTTATTGGTACCATTTCCATCCGCAAATGCCGGTCCTACACAGGCCGACTTTCTCGGCGGACAAGACGCAGAATTTGCTTTTGTTAGCTGTCATCGCAATTGGCGCATCCTGCCTCGACAAGGTCCACGGTCCAAATGTTACCCAAGCAGGCGCAGAGCTCTCAAACTTCCTCGCTTGGCATCTACGTGGGGAGATCTTTAAGCACGTAGACTTTTTACCACCAGCGAAGCTGTGGGTCTTCCAGACACTTTTACTACTAGAGGTGTATGAAAAGATGTACTCTACACGCGTGCTCCATGAGCGTGCTCACATCCATCATGGAACGACTTTGACTCTTATGAGGAGAGGAAGTTCCCTCATAGGCCGATCAGCTCTTGACTCGCCACCCACCGCCAAAGAAGAGGCCCTTGGAATGACCCTGAACGGTACACAGGCCTCAGCCTCGCATACACCTGAGCAATGGTGGAACCATTGGATTACCAACGAAGCGACGCGGCGGGTGGCCTTTGCCGCTTTTATCATTGACTCAATCCACGCTACTATGTTTGGACATGCCGCCACAATGGTCGCCCACGAGATGAAATTGCAGCTTCCATGTGATGAGACTCTCTGGTCCGCCACTAGTAGTGCTGAGGTTGGGCGCATCGAGACAAATCTTCAAGCAAATGGTATTAAGCCTATGACTTTCTTTGACGGCCTGAAGAACACATTGAAGGGCAAGCCTGTACGGACGAACTCCTTCGGTCGAACAGCTATCATGGCTGGTCTACTGAGCGTCAGTTGGCACATGAATCAGCGGGATGTGCAAGTTCATCACCTTGGCGCCTTGAAGGCGTTAGGAGGCAAAGACATCTGGCGAGGGCCTCTGACCAAGGCCTTTGATTCTTGGAAGAATGACTTCGACCAGAGTATCGGAAAGGATACGATTCCACCTTCCATGCCCTATGCATCCAGTAGGCTTGACGAGGAGAACATCTTCGAAAGTCGGACTGTCCTTCATCATCTTGCGCACATGGCAATGCATGTTGATGTTGTAAGCTGCCAGATCTTTGCAAAGGCTGGCCGATTACTTGGTCGAACGACGCTGCCGTCAGACTATGCAATAGCACAGAAGCGAATACGAGAGAACTGGGCACCGAGGCCTAGCGCGCGACATGCTACTTTCTACGCCTTGAAATTCCTCGCTCAGGTGCTCATGCCAGATACTACCAGCTCCCATCGCAAGGCAGCGAAAAATGGTACGGAAGGCTTTACGCCATATTCCGCCCGGGATGACTTCTTGCTCAACAGGCCATGGGTGCTCTATTTCGCATCCCTTATTGTCTGGTCTTATGGGTATGCATTAGATGGACCTGTGAGAGCGGTACCCAACTTGTCCAGTCTCGAGCAGCAGACATATGACATGAGAGCGTTTCTCACTAGAGTTGGAGGAATCCAAGCCCCTTCAGAACTCGAACAGATGAGAGACCGAAACGCATGTCTCGGAATGCTGTACGTGCTACAGGCTATGTTTGAGAAATGTCGGTGGGAGCTGTTACACGAGGCTGCAAGGCTACTTGGTAACTGTATTGAAATGTTGCGCGGGTCTACCTAACGAGCATGAAGAAAAGGCACTCGAAGCAATGGAAAAAGGAAAAAGTGAGTTTGAGATACCCCTAGGTGCGAATGAGCGTTTTTTGTTCAGCAATGCGTTGCAATGTTTTTCTGTATCAATGTCACTTTTACGTATGTAGAACCCTTTATCGAATGAATATGTTGTATCTCTGATCCCCTTCATGAACATGCCTTAAAAGTAGATCTCCACATTGGAAGCGAACTCCCTGGACTCCCTCGATTTCACGTATTGGACCCTGGATCGCGCGACGGCCCGCCGATACAGATTAGGTAGCTCTCCAAGCTCTCCTCCCCACAAACTCTGACGATACACGCACCTCTGGCACATACTCGTAATATAATGATGCCTCCCCCACGTGTACGCAACGCTTTCGATGACTCCAGATCGGAGGCATCGAGCTCAAGAGAGAAGCAGCCAGCTCACATCTCAAGCGGCATATCCAAGGCACGACGGAATGGGACCTCTGGAAGTGCTTTGAAGGACGTCACGAACGCAATTCGGTCCACCAATGAGCGGCAAGGCGCGCAAGAAGCTGTAGCCAATGTAAGATCTTCATTGTGACCAGCACACATTTTCTCGAGCTAACAGCCAAGACTAGGTCAACTGGTCCTCTTTCGATTCCGCTGTACTTCATGCTTATCGGCATGCGCACCGCCTCAACACTCCGCCAGCCTTCCTCTCCACATACAACCAAAGAATGCTTACAAGGCCTGGTATCGGACTGCGCTCACCTACGATGGCACGGCCCAAAGATTGCCGACGCGTTGGGAAAGATGAGCTGGCATTGGCCGTGAGGAAAGACTTCAATGCTGCCACAGTCACTGAGCCCGAGCTTATCACTTCGTTCCTGTATGCCGTGCATAATCAAGGTAAGCCAGTCCAGTTCCGCGTGTCGAGCTATCCCAATCATGCTAATGATTTGCTTCTGTCAGACAAGAGCTTCCGGATGCGATATGACCATCCCCCAAACAAATAGCAGAGTAGGACCATTGATATTGTATGAGCAAGATTTCTGGACTGCACGGCTGTACATGCATCAGGTTTTCGGGGGAGATACCCAAGCATCGATAGACTTTCAGGTGTACGGTCTGCTTTTCGGATACTTTGTGACGATCAATGAAGTGAGGAATTGCCGGCTTTGCGTAAATCTGCCAAGGTCGTCTTTACACGTCTTCCGTAGTCTTTCATACTCCCAAATCCAAGATATGAATATCATGGCACGCATCGTCCAAGTACCTCGCGAGCCAGCCAGATGGCACTGATGGCTCGCATGCACGGCATGGTAAGGGAAAAAGCGCCGGAAAAAACTAACGCCGATCATCCGCAATAATTTTTTGGCGTAGGACCAGAGGCAAGCCCGTCAACTACGACAGCGTACAGAAGGCGTTGTTCCATACTGTGATCGAGTCAGATCGCGATGGAAGGTGTTGCTTGGGGGTTTGCAAAGGTATTTGAAAGAACGAGCTGCGTTGGTCCAGCCATGTCCCCCAGGACATCGGTTCCAATACGTTCGTTATACACCTCCATACACTGCCAGCGAAAGAGCGCAATACGAAGCGCCCAGAAAAGGACGTTCTACAATGCTCAATGCAACCAGACGATGCCTTCCTCACACTCGCGGCCAACAAGGCGGAAGTCAGGCGATACAGCGTGCAGCAAAATGGTAAGCTACGAGGAAGGTCATCAGTAAAAGCCTTGTTGGCTGACGATTACTGTGTGTGATAGGGCTTTCATGCAAGCTCCGCCAGATCGGCGACAAAGAACCCCTACAGCGTATTGGGCGTGGACAAGAATGCCGCCGCCTCTGACATAAAAAGGGCCTACTACTCCCTAGCCAAGAAATACCATCCCGATACCAATAAAGATCCTGGAGCGAAGGATCGCTTTGGAGAAGCCCAGACTGCTTATGAAATGCTCTCTGACCCGAAGAAGAAGGAGGCTTGGGATCAGTATGGCGCTGCGGCATTTGACCAAGGCGCAGGCTTTGATCCGAGTGGTGGTGCACCTGGCGGTGCTGGGGCACCGTTCGGTGGCGGGGCTGGTGGATTTGGAGGGTTTTCTTCTGGGGGATTTGGAGCGGATATCAATTTTGAGGACCTCTTCGGCGCATTCACGGGTGGGGGGAGAAGAGGAAGAGGCTCACGCCAGTCACCTTTTCAGGAAGAAGTACTGGTAGGCCAGAACATCGAAGTGCAGACGAACATCTCATTCATGGACGCAGCAAAGGGGACGAGTAAAGATATCCTCATCACACCCCTGGTGCAATGCCGGACATGCTCTGGTGGAGGCCTTAAAAAAGGGCAGACGCGAACATCTTGCAAGAAATGTGGTGGAACAGGCACTCGAGTGCATTTTGTGCAAGCAGGCTTTCAAATGGCAAGCACATGCGACGCTTGTGGTGGACAAGGAGTCGCCATCCCACGGGGTGGGGAGTGTGGAACCTGTAACGGGAATGGAGTCGTGAGGGAGCGGAAGAAGGTCAATATCGACATACCTGGTGGTGTCGAAGACGGTATGCGACTCCGCGTAAGTGGAGAAGGGGATGCGCCACCTACTGGCACAGCTGCAAACCCCAGCGCCCAATCGACAAGAGGAGACCTCTACATCTTCATAAGAGTAGCTGCCGATTCGAAGTTCAGTCGGTCTGGGGCAGATGTCCTATATACCGCTTCCATACCGCTCACGACTGCAGTCCTTGGTGGCGAGATCAAGGTGCCGACGTTAGAGGGCGAGGTAAAGCTAAAGGTAGCAACTGGAACTGGGACTGGAGATAAAATTACACTGGGAGGTATGGGCATGCCTAGGCTGGGAGGCCGACGGAACGCCCTAGGAGACCTGCGCGTTGAATACAAGGTTGCCATGCCGAAGTACCTGACTTCGAACCAACGGACCATATTGGAAATGCTTGCAGATGAATTGGGGGATAAGAATGCTAAAAGAATCATGAATGTTGGAAAGTCTAGGTAACGACCGATGCTGCTACCCTGCATGGAAACCTTCTAACTTCTCATAGTAATACCTCGACAACTCCGCAAGACTCATCGTCCTCCCCAACGTCTACCGACTCACACAAAAACGAAGGCTTCCTCAAAGCCGCGTGGCATAAATTGACCCACCAGCACCACAACCTGCCTTCGGAGCAGCCAACGGATGGTCCTAAGGCCGAAGACAAAGCGCAGGAAGATGAGCCCAAGAAGGCAGCAGGCTCCGGTTGATGTGTCGCGAGACTACAGATGCATCGCCATCATATTTCCAAATTTTGATTTTGCACATAGCGATACGGTATTTTAAGCCCAGACTTGATATGCATGTACATTAAGACCAGAAACCCTCCACCTACATCATAATGAAGGTCCATTACCCTTTACTTGTGTGCAGTGCGTCTCCTCTGGTGAATTCTGAAGGTCTCAAAGCAATTTGGCGCTTATTTGAGTAGGACATTTGATGGCGTACTTTATCTTGATCAGGCGCTAAGCAGCGGACATGTTGGATTGGCCGCACGCAGCGGCGACAGCACGCTACATTGAAAAGGTGCTTAAGTCAAGTCTCATGACACTTCGTAAAGACCTCCTGCACAGGCGCTTCTGGAGAACTCCAAGTGCAAGTGAATATGTCATGTTCGCCCACCGAGTGAGACTAAAATCGTATGGCTGTACGCCCAAAAAGTGCGGAACCCGCTCTTTCTCTTGCGAGTAACGCTACAATAACATCGTTGCCTTTACACAAACTGTAAGCTTGCTGCTCAGACTCCACCCTGGCCTCAGCTTTGGCCCCAGGTATGTGTTTTATGCTAGACGATCTCCAAGACAGATATCTAAGGCACCCTAACGGACACCGGTGAATGCCCTCCCGGTTTAAACACCTGCAATATCAAACAACTTTGGCATCAAACCCAAACAGATCATTGCCGTGGGAGACTGTCAATAGCTCTTGTTCAAGATGTTGCAGACCCCCATGATCTCGAGCCCGCTGAAGCAGACAAACGAAATCGACTGGATCTCGCCTTTGAAGAGCTATATCAGGCAGACATATGGCGATGATCCTGAGAGGTATGCGGAGGAGTGTAATACGCTCAACAGGCTGCGGCAGGATATGAGAGGAGCGGGCAAGGATAGTACCGCTGGGAGGGACCTCCTGTATCGATATTATGGTCAGCTGGAACTGCTGGACCTTCGATTCCCAGTGGATGAAAACCACATAAAGATCTCCTTCACATGGTGCGTGTTAACCCCCTCCAGCAACTTCGTTCACTTAGGAGTACTAATACCCTGGACAATTACAGGTTCGATGCCTTCACACACAAGCCTACTGCTCAATACTCGCTCGCCTATGAGAAAGCGTCCATCATATTCAATATTTCTGCTGTGCTCTCGTGCCACGCTGCATACCAGAATCGGTTCGAAGAAACAGGGCAAAAGACGGCGTATCATTCGTTTCAGGCAGCCGCTGGCATGTTTACCTACATCAACGAGAACTTCTTACACGCGCCATCTACGGACCTCAGTCGAGAGACCGTCAAGTCTTTGATCGCTGTCATGCTCGCCCAAGGCCAGGAGGTATTTCTTGAGAAACAGATTGCTGATGGGAGAAAGCTTGGCTTGCTGGCCAAACTCTCAAGTCAAGCAGCATCTCTATACGCCCAGGCCACCGAAGGCGTCCAAGATAATGTAAACCGGGCCGTCTTTGAGCAAGTCTGGCTACACCTTACTCAAGTCAAGACAAACTATTTCTCATCGCTCGCTCAGTATTATCAAGCACTTGCAGACGACGATGCCAATTCCCATGGCACAGCAATCGCGCGACTACAGATTGCGGAGAGTGAAGGCAAGGACGCAATTCGAATTGCGAATGCCTTTCCGTCAACGGTGTCCCCCACGTCCAATCTTAGCTCCGAATCAGGGCCAGCTTTGATAGAAATGACAAAACGGCACGTGGCAAATGTACAGGAGAAGCTGACCTCCTTCAGCAAAGATAATGATTTTATCTATCATCAGACAGTGCCGGCGGAGGCCTCTTTGAACGCGGTGCCTACATTGCAAGCAGCAAAAGCAATCCCAGTGAGTGACCTATATCAAGGGCAAGACATTCAACGCATTATTGGTCCGGATATTTTCCAGAAAATTGTTCCTATGTCGGTCACTGAGTCGGCAAGTCTTTACGATGAAGAGAAGGCAAAATTAGTCCGGGCTGAGGCTGAAAAAGTAGAAAATTCCAATGGTGAACTGGCAGCCAGTCTTGACTACCTGAAGCTCCCTGGAAGTCTGAACGTCTTGAGAGGTGGGATGGATCAAGAAACAACAGTAGACGCGGAATTTCGAAGGTGGTGCGAGGAGCTCGCAGGACATGAACCATTCGCAAAGGCATTCGATCAGCTTCAGAGAGATAAAGCCAGCATCCTGAGCACCTTGGACACGTGCACTAAGGAGCTGGGCATGGAGGAAAGCATTTGTGAAAAAATGAGATCCAAGTACGGCGGTGATTGGACGCAACAGCCAAGTTCAAGACTTACTTCGACGCTTCGCAGCGACATCAGGAGCTACAGAGGCGCAGTTGAGGAAGCAAGTGGCAGTGACGCGCAGCTTCTCCACACTTCGCAGCAGTATGAGTCAGACTTCGATGAAATGCGTTCCGCTGGTGAGACGGATGAAGCAGACGTCTTGTATCAGAGGGCCATGCTCAACTCACGGGCAAATCGTGGCAAAGGCAGGAATGGTGTCGGCAGTCCGATGTCACCAAATGGAGAGGGAAATCTGCTGGATGATGACTTTGGTGAAGGCAGCCTCAGCGTTATGGACCAGATTGCTAAAGTCGAAGATCTGTTACGGAAGCTGGATTTGATCAAGCGGGATAGGACACAGGTGCTGAAAGATCTCAAAGAAAAGGTCTGGACTTCTTGTTCAACAAATCCAGAGCCTAGCTGATTGACAATCCTTCAGGTACACAACGACGACATCTCGAATGTTCTGATACTGAACAAAAAATCGATATCAAATCATGAAAGCCAGCTCTTTCAATCTGAGCTTGAGAAATTCAGACCTCATTCCAACCGTATACTGCAAGCACACCACAAGCAGACTGCGCTGATGAGGGAATTAACGCGGACCTACGGAGTCCTACTTCAAGACAAGAGAGTCAAGTCTGAACAGGCCAAATACGAGAGCTTCTATCGGCAACGGAACTCTGTCCTGACCAAATACAGGAAAGTGTTCCAGGCTTTCAACGACCTAGTCCAGGGCCTTATAAGTGCACAAACATTCTACTCGGAAATGAAGGACACAGTAGAAAGTCTGGAGAAGAACGTAGAGACGTTTGTCAACAATCGTCGTGCGGAAGGAGCACAATTGCTCCACAGGATCGAACAAGACAAGGAGAGCAGTGCAGGAGGCCAGGCTGGTCGCGAACGAGACCGATTGCAACAGCTTATGGAGCGAATGTCAGTGGATCCGTCATCATCGCCAACAAAGCCTGCGCGTCCTGCGCCTTCGTCGAGAACCTCACATTCCAATGACCCCTACTCCGCGAAGTCTCCACCAATTTCACCTCCGTACTACTCAAAACCACCATCGAATTACAGCAATGGGCCGCCAAAAATGAATTCGCCTGCCTCTGCGGCTTCCTATCAAAGCTTTCCGCAGCCTTCTCAAGCTGATCTCAGTCATCAGACGCCAGTGACAAGGGAGTCCTACCAATCCGGTAGTGCGATAGGGAGTAACGACCCTTACAATCCAATGGCTTACCCTTTTCAATCTCCAGCATCCCCACCCCCACCTCAGTCTGCTCTCCAAAGCCAACAGTATCCCCAACAGCAAAACCAGTATCTCCCGCAAGGCTATGTGCCGCCTCCTCCACCACCTGGTCCACCTCCAAGCTCGCAAGGGAACTCCGGAAACCCTGGCTATCGCTATCCTTCTGGTCCCGGCGGATATGCCAACAATCCGCCACCACGGAAAAGCAGTGCTAACCAGCCCCCAGCTGATCCCTGGGCAGGCCTAAGTGCCTGGAAATGAAGGCCGAGCCTAATTGCCCAGTCAGGGACACGTTTCACGCACTGAAATATGCCAATACAAAAAGCACCTTCCATGCACTACACACGATGTCGGAAGGGTTCATCCCTATGTACCGAGGCATGGCACCAACTTGATGGTCAAGGGCCTCGTGTATCCTGTACCAGTCAAAATCGTGTCCGTAATGCTTTAATGACGCCTTGCCACCACCCTCATCTGCATTTGGGGGTTGCATCAGTCTGCTGTATGACTGATAGATATTTACGAGCCTCGGTTGCTTTGGAGGAAGCCAAATTAACGACGCCTTGCATTATACCTGAATGGATCATCAACACAGACGCCGTTGAGAAGCGATAGCCGGTATGCGATGTTTCAGATGGATTGGCGAGTTCTGGGGCACTAGTGCTACGTGCGGCTCAAAGTTCCGCCTTTGCGCCGCTCAGGCCTCTTGCCCCGTGCTTTGTGCCATGGGCTCAAATCTGGGCATCTACCCTACAATTGATATCGTTAGCCTGTCAGTCTGTCAAGCTGTCAGCCTCCATGAAATGATATCTTATCATATGAGATTATTATTTGCACGTGGATTGCGTGAAGCAATGACTGACTGCAATTCACGTAGGAAAATGGAAACGAAGTGTATAAATCATATTCGAGTTCGTGCATTGCACAGTGAGATTGAAGAATGCCCCCACATTTCGAGACAGGCTTTTGAAGATGGTCAACGTTAGCATGACCGTAGTAATACTGCCTAGCCAGCCAGCTCATTCATGACCCTGAGCACCCAACCCCTGACTGTGATCTCACCAGGTCGACAACACCGAAGCAAGCAGAACACACATACTAATTTCACGCCGAATACTTTTCAGTCCGCTTCACTCGTTCGCTCATAGGTGTTATCAGATGACTGATATCACCCACAGGAATCTGGAAGGGAAAATCCACGGAAGCAAGCATTTGAGCAAAGAAGATCCACCACCCAGCCATCGTCGCCATGAACCCGAATGCACCGGCTGCAACCTGTAATTTCTGTGCCATGACGCTGTTGCCTTGTGCTAGTTGCCAGTACGAGCCAGTGAGGACTACGAATGTGAGTAGCAGTCCAAGAAAGATGGCGACGAAGACGAGATTGGTTCGTAGGGCGCAGACGAGGTAGATGAAGCTCAAGAGACCCATGAAGAGGAGGAAGAAGCCTGGAAGAAGGATTGTTAGCACTCATCAAACGTAGGTATGCTAGATCATGAGGCTTCTTACCAAAGCTAGCATGGAACTGGGGACTCGTCAAGCCAGTCGCAATGTTGTTCGGATCAGTAGCATATTCGCCATAGGCATTGAAAGCAGGCGTGAGCGTTGCGCTAAGCGTGAACCAAAATCCTCCGAACGAGCAGAAGACAACGAAGGAGAATGTGTTTCCAAGGAAGAATTCCAATATCCCTCCGAGGCTCATGAGAAAGCCGCCGATGAAGTAGTAAGCGCCAACTGTAGCAATGCCGTCACCCCCTGCTCCCCGCCAGCCCATGAGCTCGCATGACAGCGGGCTCAGACTGAGAAGGAAACCGAGCAGTGCCAAAGGAGTGGGATTGCCAAATGTTTGTCGGAGATCGCCCTTGACAGCGTTTTGTGGGTTGAGATAGATCTTCTCGAAGAGTTCGGGGCTGATGGTGAGCGAGTTGGCGGTGCGAATTTTGTTCAGCGCTTCATCCGAGGTGTCGTTTCGTCCCGGGTGATAGGGTGAGGTGGGTGAGACGTTCAGGTAATTAGGGTGGCGCTTGGGCTCTTCTGACGGGTTATGCGCTGAGGGGAAGGTTGGGTTGAATGATGGATTGAATGTTTTCTCGTTGTCTAGGGTCCTGTGTCGATTAAAGCTTTGCTCATGGTCTGGAGTCTTGAGTCGAGGATGGTCACGTTCGCGGTGGAAAGCGAGGTAGGTATCCATTCTTCCGACTATCGAATGGTTTTCAGAGCAGAGGTAGAAGGTTGACATGAGAGGCTCTGAGGCTTTGAATGCTCTTGGCACGGCAGGAATCGAAGCCTCCAAGGAGATATAATGTGGAGGGGGAAAGACCAAGTCCGGTGTCGAGGGACTCGGGAATCAATATATAGCTCGAAGAAGGACCCAATGTTGGCTGATTGGGTTAGCATACAAGACATGGGAGGAGATTTCTTGAACAGTCTCTATCCGCAAAAGTTTCAGACTCTCGACTATCACAAATTTAGTATGAGCTACATGACGATATTTGCCAGGTATGATTGATGATTGGAGCCCAAAGCGGTCATAGCTTGGATGACATCCTGGGGTATTGGGGTAGCCGCTCGGAAAGGTTATGGGGATGAAATGCTGAGATCTGGGGTAGCGTGACCGTGCGTCGTTGGATTCTGATCAATAGCCGTAAGGAGCGGCATTCGCAAAGACGGTCACAGATTGCAGGTGGTAGTGAGAGAATGTCCCCAGCCATCGCTTTGGTTGGCCAAGGCTGAGCGTAATGGTGTGAAGGTGTGATTCGATTGGTTGGTTTGGGCTCCCAGACGTCTTCATTTCAGTACAAAGAGACTTTGAGCTCGGCGCGGGTAACGCTAGTATAGTATAGCTAAAAGGTCCTCTCATACTGTCTCTCTGCACGTTGTATCCAGAAGCTCTTAGTTGCGCACCGCTGGAAACTTTGGCGCATAATTGAAGTTAAGCGTTGGCGAAAAGTCGTTGCGAAAACAGAACCGTACATGTGTCGAAACCCATAGCACGCGGTCGTAATGATTCGAAGATATCGGCCTAGATCCGAGAGTACTTTCTACGCATATTGTTTTTGCGTGGAGCACAAAGTCAAACATCCCACTGAGGCTATTGGCTTTTCTGACAATACCCATTCGACGTGCTGTAATCTAATCTTACTTTAGATGCAAGAGATATCTAGAGGCGTATGGTTCGTAATTCGCCAACTCGTGATCAGCACACGATGGCGCCTTATTTCTGGCGGATCGATGGTATACGTCAAAAGCCTCGAGGCGAGGCCATTGATGCTTGGGAGAGAAGGTCGCTCGCCCAGCGCAATGTCCAAAGACGCCAGACCTGCGGTAATTTGCTGCGTTGCTGCTGCTACCGACCATGGGCCCGAGCTTGGATGTAATGATGGAAATTTCCTTTGCAACTATAAGAGGACCTTTTCAATCGTTGGGTGTAAAATCGACAGTACTTCTGAGCCTGAATTGAGACATGGAAAATTTTCCCAGCGAGCTCTTCCTTCCCAGACTTTGATTCTCCCGTAAATTGAAAGGCGGAACGGAGTATCCAAAGCTTTGACAAACTAGTAGATGTGGAGATACTCATCATGAATCTGGTTCGTCACGAATCTGAACCTCTTATCTACCGTACAACGGAATTATCAATGTGAAAAATATAGGCACTGGGAAGGCAAAAGTACATGAACATAAGATCGGAGACCGAACAAGCTGTTGAAATCTGATCCTTATAGCAACAGAGTATGGAAAGTGTACGTATTGGCAACCACAACATAGTCCTCAGTGGACCGAGCAGTATCTTGCTCAAATTAAGCCGGAGATATACACCGCTGAGATAAAATCTTTTTCTCGAAAACGATGGGCCGTAGATAGCATTACATAGAACGCATTTACCATTCTAATGGCTCGTCAATCTGCTCGCCTCTATTAGTCTTCGGAAAAGACACAGCCTCCACCTTGACCGGCCCACTCCTATTGCCACTCTTTAAGTAGCCACTGCCGTCTAGCCACGGTGTGTCCATTGTCCTTCTGCATTCGAATTTCCGAATTTGGTCCTCCATCTGCATTGTCAACCCAATATCGTCCAGGCCATTGACCAAGCAATGCTTCCTGAACTCTTCCACTTCGAAGTCAGCAAGCTTCTTACCCGAAGCATCCTTCACCTCTTGATTGACAAGATCAACCTCAATCTCCCGACCGGCTTTGGCTTCTTCCGCAATCTTCTGTAGTGTCGACTGATCAGGAATTACAAGAGGGAGCATGCCGTTCTTGAAAGTGTTGTTAAAGAAAATATCAGCGTAGGAAGGAGCGATGATGCAAGTGATGCCAAAGTCAAGAAGCGCCCACGGCGCATGTTCACGTGAGCTACCGCAACCGAAGTTAGGACCTGTGACAACTAGGATCTTAGAATGTCTATATGGCTCCTTGTTCAAGACAAAGTCTGGATTTTCGGAACCATCTTCGCTAAAACGAAGGGCAAAGAAAAGCGCCGAACCAAGGCCAGTACGCTTTATGGTCTTCAGGAATTGTTTGGGAATGATTGCGTCTGTGTCGACATTACCGCGTTCCATTGGCGCTGCTATGCCTTTTAGTGTAGTAAACTTAGGTTTCCCGCCCGATGAGCTTGCAGTGTCGCTGTTGGCATGAGGCTGATTGTCTTCTGGTAGATCGAGTAAACGCTCCAAGTCGTCGTCAGAGTCGATGTCATCGACTTCTGGTTTCAGATCCATCTTTGGAGGTGCCTTTGAAGGTGTAGCGTTTCCATCCGCCAACTTTCGCACATCTGCTAATTTACCAATAATTGCTGCAGCGGCTGCCATGACCGGTGACATGAGATGCGTTCGGCCACCAGCACCCTGGCGACCTTCAAAATTGCGGTTTGATGTGCTGGCACAGCGTTCCCTTGGTGAAAGAATATCTGGATTCATGCCCAAACACATCGAACATCCTGCCTCGCGCCATTCAAAACCGGCGTCTGTGAAGATCTTATCGAGGGCTTCGGACTCTGCTTGCTTCTTTACAAGGCCAGAGCCTGGGACAACCATCGCTCGCTTAAGATTAGGTGCTATCTTCTTGCCATCAAGAATTTTGGCAGCAGCTCTGAGGTCCTCTATCCTCGCATTCGTGCAGGACCCAATGAAGACCTTGTCGAGCTCGATGTCCTCCATTTTGGTACCTGCGGCTAAACCCATGTATTCCAGAGCTCGCCTTGCGCTGTCTCTTGCTGACTCGGTAGGAAAGTCTTCGGGATTTGGCACAACGCCGTTGATAGGCACAACATCTTGCGGAGAAGTTCCCCAAGAAACCGTTGGAACGATACCCTTGGCGTCGATGAAGACGTCCTCATCGAACTTCGCACCCTCATCTGTTTTCAGGCTTGACCAGTACTTGACAGCCTTCTTCCATTCGTGGCTGTTAAGCTTAGGTGCCAATGGCCGGCCCTCAAGATATTTGAAAGTCGTCTCGTCTGGCGCTATCATCCCTGCTCTTGCACCTGCTTCGATCGACATATTGCAGATCGACATCCTGGCCTCCATGCTCAATCCTCGTATAGCTGACCCGCAGTATTCGATGACCGCACCAGTTCCGCCCGCTGTGCCTATCACACCGATTGCATGTAAGATAATGTCCTTGCTACTGACACCTGGTGGTAGCACGCCGTCGACTTGTATCCTCATATTCTTGCTTCGTTTCGTAATCAAGGTCTGCGTAGCGAGCACATGCTCAACTTCGCTTGTTCCTATGCCAAAAGCAAGAGCTCCGAAAGCTCCATGTGTAGATGTATGGCTGTCACCGCATACCACAGTAGTGCCGGGAAGAGTGAAGCCCTGCTCAGGACCGATGATGTGGACGATACCCTGGCGCTTGTCCCCCAGGCCGAAATAGATCAGACCAAAGGCCTTGACGTTGTCCTCGAGAGTGAGACATTGTGTACGGGAATCGGCTTCCTCGACGAATTGCCCCACGTTCTTGAAGTTTTTCCTGGGGGTTGTAGGTACGTTCTGCTAAGGGTGAGTCATATTTGCTCGTTGGAGAAGAAATTCCTTCCATGAGCTTACGTGGTCGGTAGTAGCAAGGGTGCAGTCAGGTCTTCTGACCTTTCGATTCGTATTTCTAAGGCCCTCAAATGCTTGCTATAGGCCCATTCAGTCTCTGATGGTGATGGAGAAGCATGGATAGAAAACTACCGGTGATGTAACCTCATGCACGAGATGTCTGTCTACACATGATGTCAGCATGTGTGAAAGACCAAAAATTGAGTTCTTCATAGTACCAATATATAGCAATATTGTCCCATCGCTTCGCTCGTCAACAATATGGTCTTGGAAGACCTTGTCATACAGTGTTCGCGGTTTCTGGTCAACTGAAGGCATAGCTGTTATCTGTGTTCTTATAGCTTTTGAGAATGTTTGAATCAATAAGGCTTCTTATTTGGACAGGTCATAGAATTGAGGGGCGCCTTTATAGAAAGAGCTCCAGCAAAGAGCTTCGCCGAAATCGGACTACACCGGACTTAAAGTACCATAGGAGCGGTACGCCAGTAAATCGCTACAAGGCTGAGTACGGCGGACGATAGCTGAAGATAGGACAAAACCAAAAACCGAAAAACGAAAAATCAAAAAATAATCTACGGCCTTACCGCGTAGGTTTTAAACCTCCTAACCTTTTTACCTTTTAATTATATAAACGGTATATTTAATTATATAACTGTGCGGGTACCTCGCTATACTCGGTGCGGCTAGCCTCAACGCGAATTACGTCTTAACGCTAAATCGATTTTACGCCTAAAAGTCGAATATTAAATAATTTATATAATAATAGTCTCTATATATAATACTAAGATAACTTCCTATATTAAATTTACTTATATTATCCTCTTAATAATATAATATAAAGTTCGTACTATAAAAGTTAAATAGAGAATATTAGAATAATTAAAACTATATTAATAAAACTAAATATCTTTCGTATCTTTCGTATTATAATAGTTTTAATTAAAAATATTATTTATATCTATAGTTTATAGTTAGAATTTAGAGTATTTAGAGTATTTATATAAATCGTGGTTATTATATATATATTAAAATATTCGACTTTTAGGTATAAAATCGATTTAATATTAAAGTATAATTCGCGTTAAAGTTAATTATATCGAGTATAGCGAGATACCCGCACGGTTAATACCTCCCTTAATTTATTTATATAATTTAAATATTAATTTTTATATTAGATATCTAGATACGACTAAAGTAATTATTTAATTATATAATTTAATAATTTTCGAAAGGAAATACTTTATTATTTTTATATATATCGGTAACTCCGGAAACCCCGATTTCTATATATTTTATACCGAAAATACGTAAAATACTAGGAATACGTATTTACTTATATCCCGTATTTTAAGTGTATTATATACCGATTAAATAATAATTCTATAACGATTTTATAACTTTTTTTTTTTGAATTTTAACTTTTTATAGTATCTAGACTAGGGCCTCTATATAGGAATATAAATATATAATTAAATCTGTTTTTAGCCTAGATTCCGAATTTTTAATTAAATCTTTACTAGTATTACTCTATAGAGTTATAAATTTATTTTTAAGATTAAGTTTAACTCTCCCACGTAGACCTTAACTCTAAATTTAAATTCTTGGCGCCAAGACTTACCAAGGCTATAGAATGCGCATTTTATATATATTTCGGATTAGCGTAGGGATCCCCAAAGGGAATACTAGCGTAAAGTAGGGTAGGGTAGAGTGTGAGGTAAGAATCGCGGTTCGATCCCCACTTTAAACTAAAATAGGGTAGGGTAGAGATCCCTTAGGGATCTCTATTACGCCAAGGCGGATTTCTAATAATTATTCTAATAACGCTACTGCCCCTATAGATATATATATTTATAATTACTACTACTACTGCCTCTATAGATATATATATTTATAACTACTACTACTCTTATAAATATACGTATTTATAACTACTACTACCTCTATAGATATACGTATTTATAGCTACTACTACCTCTATAAATATACGTATTTATAGCTACTACTATTACTATTTTTATAAATATATATACTTATAGCTACTGCTGCCTCTATAGATATACGTATTTATAATTACTACTACCTCTATAGATATACGTACTTATGGCTACTGCTACCTCTATAGATATATATATTTATAGTTACTACTACTACTGCCCCTATAGATATATATACTCATAACTACTTCTACCTCTATAGATATACGTATTTATAGCTGTTACTACCCTTATAGATACGCGTATTTATAGAATAAATACTCGGACCTATAATTATTTAGGTTAATATTAAAATTAAAACTATTATTAACCTAAAGTTAAATATAACCGAAGGTTATATTAAAGACGTAGTTTAATTCGTTTATTTTAAAATTAAGGGGACGCTTAGATAATAGTTTAATTTTAAATTTAAAATTAACCCTTTTAAATATTTATTAATATATTTTAATATTAATATTTTCTCTTAAATTTATTATTTTATTTTTAAGAATATTTCGATTCAAAATCGGTTAAAAGGTAAAGAGTGAAGAATAATAATAAATATTTATTATAATAATCATTATAATAATCGTCTCTCTATAGTATAATCTATAATATATCTTATTATTAATTTATAATAGGGGCAGTAGTAGCTATAAGTGCGCGTATATTTATAAAAATAGTAGTAACTATAAATACGTATATTTATAGGGGTAGTAATAGTAGTAACTATAAATACGTATATTTATAAGGGTAGTAGTAGCTATAAATACGTATATCTATAGAGGCAGTAGTAGTTATAAATACGTATATCTATAAAGGTAGTAGTAGTTATAAATATATATATCTATAGAGGTAGTAGTAGCTATAAGTACGTATATCTATAAAAGTAGTAGTAGTAGTAGTTATAAATACGCGTATCTATAGGGGTAGTAGTAGTTATAAATATATATATCTATAAAAGTAGTAGCGTTATTAGAATAATTATTAGAAATCCGCCTTAGCGTAATAGGGATCCTTAAGGGATCTTTATTTTACCCTACTCTACTTTAAGCCCTACGTTAATAGATTTTTACACTAAGTTAGGGTAGGGATTATACTTTAATCTCTACTCTACCCTACGCTAGTCCGAAGCGTAATTCTATACCGATTAAATAACGATTAAGTAAGTTTATTTTTCCGGATTTACCGATATAAAGAAAGAAATATAACTAAATATTATATAATTATTATACTATACTAAGACTAGCTTTATAGTAGTTACTAAATATAATATATAAATCCTATATAAAGAGTATACGGCGTGATTATATTATTTATATTATAGTATTATATTATAGTTTCTAGTACTTTAGAGATCTTTTTAGAAATAAAAAACTCGGAGCCCTTACTCTAACTCTTTAAAGATTAATTTTATTATTTTAAATATAAAGATTATTTTCTTATTAAGACTTTATATTTATTTTTATATTATTATAAATACTTTAAATATTATAATTTAATAATTTTTAATCTCTTTTAATCTTCTTAGGTAGTAATCCGTTAAAAATATAAAAAATCTCTTTAGAAATAATTATCCCGAAGGCGAGATATACGGGATTAATACTTTAAATAAAAATATAAAAAATTTACTAAAGAATATTAATTTTATAGTAAATTAATGATTTATAGAATTAAAATATAAATAAAAAGCCCTCGAGAAAAAGACCTCTATTATTATAATTTAGAAAAATATTAAAAATTTACGACGTATTATTATAGGTAAAGGAGATAAAGAAATCGAAAATAATCTTTAAAAATTAAATATAAAAAACAAAAACGGCCCGACGATAGTTTATAATTGAATTAATCTTAATATAAATTAAGATAATTTATAATTATCGAAACTATAAGATTTTTATATAAAGAATCTATAAAATTATCGAGAATAAATTTATAATATAGAGACTACGTTCCGTTTAATACCCGTAAACTTTCGAATAAACGAAAAGAAGATTTTATATATAATACTCTATTTAAAGAGGTAAATTAAAAAGTTATAAAATAAATATAAAGAATTTTATTTAATAGATATATTAATATAAAAATTCTTTACGAACTATTTATTTAATATAATCGAGGACTCTTTAAACCGAGTTATAAATATAAATTTTAAATATTAATATACTCGCTAGAGGAATAATTAATTAATATAAAATTTCGATATTTATTTTAATACTTTAGAAATCGAATTACCTCCCTATAATAAAAAGTAATAAATAATTTATTTAATAACCCGTTTAAGATTTAATATTTTAAAAAAAGTTAACTAAACCTAAAATATTTTTACTAAACGAACCGAATTTATATTATTTATAATATATTATAAATATAATCTTAATCGGGATTTTAAAATATAAAATAATAATTAAAATAATTAATTAAGATCTCGGAAAAAGTATAAAAAAAGATTAAAGAGCGGAGATAATAAAAATAAATTTAATATAAAAAAATAAGGTTCTAATAATAATAATTATAAAAATATAAATAAAATATATATAACTCGCGGGAGCGATAAGAATCTTAAAGATATTAAATATTTTAATTATTATAAATTCGGTTACTATTCTAATAAATATCTAAAGAAAAAGATAAAGACTATTAATTATATCGGCGATTATACTATAGAGTCGAAAAATAATAAATCTTTAAGGAAATCTTTATCCCGAGGGAATAAAAAGAAATAAAAACCCGACTAAATATAAATATTAATAACGAAGTTATTACGAACCTAATTAATATTAATATAAAAATTATTCGTATTAAAATAAATAAGGATCTAGGAGCGGAGATAAATATTATTAATAAAATATTTATATAGTAGTATAATTTAAAGTATCTCGAGAGCGAGCCGTTATTAACTCCTAAATAAATAAATGGGTAATTTATTTATTATTATAATATTTATAATATCGTCTATTGGTTAATTAATTTATAGAGATAAACTAAAGAGTATAATAATATTTTTTACTTTATTAATAAAAAAGGCTCGCTTATTATAATAAATATACTAGTTATAAAAAAAGAAAAGATTTAAACCGATTATAATATATATATTTAACGGTTCGGTATCGCGCCGAATATATATATATTAAAATTATTTAAGGATTTTATAAAATCATTAAAGACGTAGTTAGTTATTTATATATTAATTTATATTAAAGTTAATCCCTTTAATTAAGATCTTATTAATAGGAATAAAACTAGGAAAAGCGATACTACTATTAATATAATATTTTCTAATAGTTTTATTATCGTACCGCCTACGCTTCCTAACGAATTTATAAATTTTAATAATATCTTTTTAAATAAAGAAGTAAATCGATTATCGTTATATAAAGATAGCGACTATATAATTAATATAAAGAGTAACCCGCTATATAGGCCTCTTTATAATCTATCGAATTTAAAATTAATAAAGTTAAGGAGATACCTAGACGACGCTTTAATAAAAAGTTAAATTAAATACTTCGTAAACCCCGCTAGGGCTCTTATCCTTTTTATTTTAAAAAAAGATAATAAATTACGATTATATATTAACTACCGAGGTCTTAATAAAATTATTATTAAGAATTATTACCCGTTACTCTTAATTAATAAAACGCTAGACTATTTAAATAATATTATATAATTTACGAAATTTAATTTAAAAGATATTTATTATCGAATAAAAATTAAGGAAAGCGATAAATAGAAGATAATATTTCGTATATAATATAGTCTTTTCGAATATATAATATTATTATTTAATTTAACGAATATATTTATTATTTTTTAAATTTATATTAATAAATCGTTAGCGGGCTAATAAGAATATAGTATTAATAAAATAAAACACGTAAGAATCGTAGTATTAACGAAATAAAATAGTGGTTAAGATTTAGTTTTAGTATATTATATATTAATTAAACTCTCTATCGATATAAATAAGTTATTATTTTATATTAAAGTACTAGTAACTATAATAATTACCTCTATAAATAAAGAGCCTAACGTCCTCGAGGCTATAAACTATTAATATAAATATATAAGCGAATTAGTCTTACTGAAAATAAGTTTAATATTATAATTACGCCGCGGAATAGGGAAGGGAATAGATAGGGAAGAGAAGAGAATACTAAGAGAAAATAGGGAAGGGAAGGGATTCCCTATTATTCCTTATCTCTACCCTCCCTATAGGGCTACCCTATATATTTATATTATATTAAAATACTTTAAACTTTTCCGCCTAGTTATTAGGAATAATTAATTATAATATATCGCTAAGATATTTCTTTACGTGATTTTATTTCCTAAATCCTAGTTAATAGTATACCCTTAAATAGTCTTATTACTACTCTATATTATACTTTTAAATATATTTATTACTACTCTATACTATGCCCCTAAATCGCTTTATTCCTACTCTATAGTATCTACTCCTAAATGCCTCTATTATTACCCTATAGTATGGCCCCAAATAGCCCTATTACTACTCTATAGTATACCTCCGAATGACCTTATTACTACTCTATGATACGCCTCTAAATGGCCTTATTATTACCTTATAGTATACCTCTAAATAGTTCTATTATTACCCTATAGTATACCCCTAAATAGTTTTATTATTACTTTATAATATACCCCTAAATGGCCCTATTATTACCTCATGGTATATACTCTTAAATGGCTCTATTATTACTCTACGGTATACCCTCAAACGCCCTATTATTACTCTATAGTATGTACTCCTAAATGACTCTATTACTACTCTATAGTATACCTCTAAATAGTTTTATTATTACCCTATATACTTTTAAATAACTCTATTACTACTTTATAATATACCCCCGAATGGCCCTATTATTACCCTATAGTATATACTCCGAAATACTCTATTATTACTCTATCGCGTGCTTTTAAATACTTTTATTACTACCCGATAATATACTCTTAAATAATTTTATTACTATTTTATAATTTATTTTTAAATAACTTTATTACTACTTTATAATATATACTCCTAAATAATTATATTATTACTTTATAATTATATTATTACTTTATAATTAACTTTTAAAAAATTTATATATTATTAAATATCTTTATAACTATTTTATAATATATCTCTAAATAATATACTCTTTAATAATTTTATTATTAGTTTATAATATATTTTAAAATATATTTTAAAATAATTTTATAATTACTTTTATAATTAACGTTATATTTATCTCTCTAATTAATTTTATAACTAATCTTTATATAATAATATATTAATATATACTCGAGAAATTTAAATATTTATTTATATATTAAAGATCTAATAAGATAGTATTATTATTAAAAGATTAATAAGAAACTTATATAATTTATAATAAGATAAATAATAAAATAAATCTATAAATTAGATTCTAATTTTTATTATTTATAATAATTTAGATTTAGATATAATATAAAATTTAATTTAATTTAATTTAATAGAATAATTCGTAATAATTATATACTAAATAATTTATATATTATTATTACTTTTTATTTCTATTTCTTTCTAGATATATATATAAATATAGAATTAATATATTAAAAAGTAATTACTAATATATAAATAATTTTATTAAATATAATATAATATATTAACTATATAAATTAAATTTAGTATTAAATATTTATATTAATAACTTAAAATTTATTTTCAAATAATATAACTTTTATATATTAAAATCTTATTTTAAGTCGTACGAAAATATATAAATAAAAGAGAAAAGTCTTTTTTTTTCTTTTCTTTTTCTCTAAATTACATTTTATATATAAAATATTTAATTTAAATATTTACTATAATCTAATCTAAACTCCGATATATAGAGAAGATTAATATTATATTTATATAAATTTATAATATAGAAGTATTATTATTAATATTAAAATTAATTAAAATAATATTTATTTAATAGTAGTTAATATCTTATAATATAGTAATTATAAATAGAATTATGAAAACTATATTTCAAATAATAATAAATATATAAATATTAAAATCAATTTTAAAATAGTTTTATAATTTATAAATAAATAAATAAATTTAAAATCTAAAATATCGTAAAATTATCTAGAAATAATAA
>JAABUS010000257.1_pt1 | contig 133332 bp, 117 predicted proteins | sample 5560161 | NCBI WGS metagenome assembly JAABUS01 (sample SAMN10711885, study PRJNA513376) | rock metagenome | isolation source: Antarctica rocks | place: Antarctica: Victoria Land, Trio Nunatak nord | collected 2016-01-04 | reverse complement strand
CCCAGGTGCTCAAGATCGCCGGCCCCTTCCTCGCCAGCTAGCGCGCGGACCCCACGGAGCCGGACCACGACGACGACGACCAACGACACGGAGGAGCAGATCATGACGGGACGCGTGATGGTAGCGGCGCAGACGCAAGTCGATGTGAGCACGCCGGTGGGGGTGCTCAACTACGCCTTGACCTTGGAGCATCTGGAAGCGGCCTTCTACCGGGAGGGGCTCAAGCGCTTCGACGAGGCGGCCTTCACCGACGCAGGGTATGACCCGGCGGTGCGCAAGAACCTGGGGATGATCCGGGACCACGAAGCGGAGCACGTCGACACCTTGACGCAGGTGATCGGGGACCTCAAGGGGGAGCCGGTGGCGGCGGGGAAGTACGACTTCGGCTACGAGGACGTGGCGGGGTTTCTGGCGGTGGCGCAGACGTTAGAGAACACGGGGGTGTCGGCCTATGAGGGGGCGGCGCAGTATCTGATCGAGGAGGACGCGCTGTTGACGGCGGCGCTGACGATCCACGGGGTGGAGGCGCGACACGCGGCCTATCTGAACGGGTTGAACGGGGTCTCGCCGTTCCCGGCGGCGACCGACCCGCCGCTGGCGCCGGATGACGTCGTCGCCGCCGCGGGCCAGTTTATCGTCTCGTAGACGGCCACCCAACGATAACTGCCGCGGGGACGGACAGATGACTCACGGCACACACAACAGGTAAAGCGCGAAGGGGCGATCTAAAGGATCGCCCCTTCGTTCGTCAACGTGCCTCGCACCCCTTGGCAACGGCCCAAGCTGGGGCGCGACGTACCGTGTCCCAGCTAGTGTCGAGGAGCGCGGTACCCAGCCGCCTCGGCGTCGGTCTCGGAGGCGAAGCAGAACTCGGGAATGGTCCGGTCATAGGAGGACTGACCAGGACGATGGTAGATCATCGAGCTCGCGTTGCCCTTGATCGGGAAGTTCGCGGGGCAGTCTCGGGACCCGTCTCCGGCGACGGCTCCGCGGAGCGCGGGGGCGGGACGTGCGGCTGGCGCGGACGGTGACGGAGTGGTCGGCTTGTTAGCGGCGTCTGGCTTCGAACCTGGCGTCGTTGAGGACTTGAGTGCCGTGGAAGCCGGAGGAGCGGCAGCTGGAGCCGCTGTCACCGGAGTTTGCTTGCGGTCGTCTGGACGACGCGGCAAGGAACTGGTCGCCGAGGGAGCGATCAGCGTCTGGTTTGATGATTCTTTAGAGACCCTGTCAGCGGGAACCGGGGATGTTTCGTTTTCCGCGGATGGTGGGCCGGGGTGGGCGGGCTGGGCGCTGAGCGCAGCCGCACGTGTCGACTCTCCGGGGGTGCCGGACGCGGCTGCGTTGACGCTAGACCGGACAGGATCTTGGCGCTCGGTCCAGGCAATGATGACCGCGATAGTCCAGGCAAGCGAACTCGGTAAGTGGCGCAAGCGGTTCATCGGCACTCCGTTTCACGGGACGGACCGGTCAGTGTGCCGTTGATTTTACCCGGGGACATGCCGCCGGTGTTGCAAGGTTTTCGATAAGTCCGCTTGAGGCATCTTAGGAATCGCGCGGTTCAGCGTCTGCGGCGACCGCGAGAACACACGGTCCATTGACCACCTTCCACAAGCCTCGCCAACTGAATCGTACCGTTGCGGTTCTGCTGTCAACGCTAGCAGCGCCGGCGGGCACTGCTAGCACGGGCACGTTTGCGACCAAATCGCGAGGCTGGTACTGGCGAAGGAGCGGAACGAGCATAGCCCGCAGGTTCCAGCGAGGCGAGCCAGAGAGCTACTTTTCGCTCGGCCGGACTAGCCGATGATAGAGGCCAAACAAGATAAACGTCGGCGGCCACTGGCCGACGAAGATCGCGAGATTGTCCTTCCCGGAGAGCTTGAGGATCGCGGAAAGCCCGATAGAGCTCAGCGCGAGCCAGTACCAGGTCTCCTCGGGAATGTTGTCGGTGACGCGGAAGAACTGCTGCTGTGTGGTTGCCGCTTTGTCTACCTGCTTTGCCATGCTGAGTTTCATCCTCTCGATTTTTGAACTCCATCCGGAGGAGCTTGCACGTCAAGCCCGTGACGGCGCATGCATGGAGGATGCCACTACGTCGTCGTTTGTGACCGGGACGACGACGCCCACGGACGCGGGTGTTTCCGAGTCCTAATGCGGGAGAGACGGATGGTAGACTGACCGAGTCATGAATGGGTCGATTCCTGTGCCTACAACAGACGTGTCCATGGAGATTCCGGTCTCAGGCGGTGTCCCCACCGTCGCGATCGGCCGACCGTTCCTGCCGCGTGCCGAGCGCCCGATCGGTTTCTATGACATGACTTTGAGCGAGGTTGAAGACCGGCTGCGCGGGATGAAGCAGGCGGACTACCGGGCAACGCAACTTTACGAGTGGGCGTACCGGGGGTTGGTGGACGAGTACGCGGCGATGACAAACCTGCCGGCCGCGCTGCGCGCGACTCTCGCCGACCAATTGCCGCTATCGCTCCTGACGCCAGTGAGGGAGGTCAGCGCTGACGCCGGTGAGACTGTCAAGACGTTGTATAGGACGGCGGACGGGCAGCTTATTGAGACCGTTCTGATGTTTTACCCAGACCGGGTGACCGTCTGCGTTTCCTGCCAGGTTGGGTGCGCCGTGGGCTGCGCGTTTTGCGCGACCGGTCTCGGTGGCCTGACGCGCAACCTATCGGCCGGAGAGATGGTCGCTCAGGTGGTCGGTGCCGCCCGGAAGGCGCGTGAGCTTGGGCGGACGCTGACGAACATCGTGATGATGGGGATGGGCGAACCGCTCCAGAACTACGCGGCCACCATGAAGATGGTTGGGATCCTCCATGATTCCCGGGGTCTGAACCTCGGTGCGCGGCGGATCACCGTCTCGACGTCCGGGGTTGTGCCACGCATCGTCGCGCTCGGCGCGGAGCCATATCACGTCAATTTGGCCGTATCGCTGCATGCGCCTAATGATGCGTTGCGCAATACGATGGTGCCGCTCAACCGGCGCTATCCGATCGACGCGCTCCTCAATGCCTGCCGGGGCTATATCCAAGCAACCGGGCGGCGGGTGTCGTTCGAGTACGCGCTGATGCGTGGTATCAACGACTCCGATGCGACGGCCCGGGAGTTGGGAGCGTTGTTGCGAGGCATTCTCTGCCATGTCAATGTCATCCCGCTCAACCCTGTCGACGTTTTGCCGTACGACCGCCCGGATCGCGACGGAATCGAGCGGTTCTCCGATATCGTCAGGCGGGCTGGTATCCCGACGACCGTGCGGTATTCCCGTGGTGTCGATATCGGGGCCGCATGTGGGCAGTTGCGGGCTTCAGCAGACGAGTGATCGCTGGCGGCTCGTCCCGGCCAGGGGCGGCAGCGGGCGATGGCCGTGACCAAACGCTCGCTTCACCTTGGGAACGTTTCGTCACGCGGGAGCGCGCCTTCGGAGCAGATGGCGGCCGTAATGGACGCCTCCTGGCTTTCTAGTCGCCTTGCAGGAGTTGGACCACCTCGGTGAGCGTGGTTGGGCCGCCGACGTTGCCGGGGAAAATGACGAACGGCAGGTCAGGGAAGCGGGATTCCGGGCCGAGTCGCCAGACGGGGATTCCAGGGCGGATCTGACCGAGGACGATAGCGCGATGCACGCCGAGCGCGACTGTACCCACGTCGCTGGAGGTGATCCCGCCCTTGGCGACAATCCAGCCGGGGCGCCTGCCAATGGCCGCGACGACCGCGACCAATGCCGACGAGACCGACCGGCTGATCTCGAGTTGGCTCTCAGGGTCCGGGGCACGGGCGACGGCGCGAGACGTCGCGATGACGGCGGTCTGACCACGCTGTAACGACGCCTCGGTCGCTGCTTGGGCGGCGCGAATCTCGGTCTCTCGCGAGGCGGGGTCGAGGATGCGGGCGACGTCGAGGGTGATCGACATCATTCCTGGCGTCGTCATCAAGTCAGCAAGTTGCTCGCCGGTGCGGAGGACGTGCGAACCGACGACAACGAGGCCAGGGAGATGTTGCGCGGGGTTGGGACCGAGGAGCTCCTGGCGTGAGAGGAGCGGACGTTCGGAGAGGCCGGCGCGGGCGCGAACGAAGGCGGCGCTGGTGCGGTAGATGAAGCATTTGCCGGTCGCTTCAGCGGCGAGGACACCGAGCGCGACGACATCGAGGTCGCGGTAGCTTGCCGCGTTGATGACGATGGGTTTGGCCTCGGGCGCGTTGGCGAGCAGCGCGCTTACCCGCGTTGGGCCACCCTGGCGGATGTCCTCGATGGAAATCGACCGGACGTTCGGCGCCGCCAGCCGGCCGCCGGTTTTCTCTTCAACCCATTCGCGCAGATTCGAGTGGGTGTAACCGAAGGTGGCATCCCGCGCGAACTCGGTGTCGGCTGCAGGCACGAGGGCATCACCGTCGCGAACCCAGTGGACGTCGCCGACGGTGAAGCGGCCGCCTTCGAAGAAGGCGGGAACGATCAGAATGCCGTCGATGTTGCCCAAGATGCTCGTGAGAGCGTCGGTCTCGGCAGGAAAGTGACCGCGGAGGGTGGAGTCGCTGCGACTGGCGATCGCGAAGGGGATCCCGGTCCGACGCGACGCGATGACCAGGTTGGTCGCGATCTCACGGTTGAGTGCGGCGGCGGCGGCCTCGGGCAGACTGCGGGAATTGGTCAGAATGAAGCAGACGGGTCGCGGGTCGCGGAGCTCGGCGCTCAGGTCCTCCACGCCCCATTGAGCGAGGACGGCGGTGTCATGGACTGTTTGAACGCCAGTCGGATCATCGTCCAAGGCAATGAGTTTGCGGCCGGATGCCGCGACCGCCTCACGTACGCGGCTGGTGAGATCCTCGGGATATTCCGCCGGTAGGTCGTCGAGAACAGTCACGCCTGTACTCTCTCCACGTTCCCCCGAGCGACCGTATCAACCGCTGTCCGGCTCAAGATCAGACCACTCGGCATGAGCTGGGCTGGCGCTGACTACTGTGCGAGGTAACCGCCGTCAACGGGGAGGATGGCGCCGGTGATAAACGACGCATCATCGGAGGCCAGGAACAAGATGGCATGGGCCACCTCCGTTGGTTCCCCGATGCGGCCCATCGGATGCATCTTCTCGATCGCCGCAAGGTACTCCGGCCCACCCGGCTCGTCGGGTAGCTGCTGTACCCGTTCAGTGCGGATCGTGCCGGGAGCGACGGCGTTGACGCGGATGCCACGGTCAGCCCATTCGACGGCGAGGTGTTTGGTAATTCCCGAGGCGACGAACTTGGCGGGACCGTAGGTCGCTTGGCTCTTCTGGCCGGCGAGACCAGAGATGGAGGAGAGGCAGACGATACTGCCTCCGCCGTGTTCCAGCATTGCTTCGATGGCGTACTTGCAGGTCAGGAACATGCCCCGACCGTCGATGGCCATGACGTGGTCCCAATCCGCGGCGGTGGCCTCGGTCGCGGTCAAGAGGGGGATGATGCCGGCGTTGGCGACCAGGATGTCGAGTCGCCCGAAGCGCTCAATGGCGGTTTGGATCATGCGGCGCGCGTCGGCGTCGACCGAGACATCGCCGGTGACGATTTCGATCTCGCCGCCGGATGGCGTCAGATGGTCGCGCAGGCGGGCGAGCCCCGCGGTATTGATGTCCGTAGCGACGACGCGCGCGCCTTCCTGAACAAAGAGCTCCGCAGTGGCGCGCCCGATGCCCGACGCCGCGCCGGTGATGACAGCGGTCTTCCCCCGAAGGCGCCCGGGTTGATCGCTACTCGCGTCCATCTGACTCCCTCCGCGGTTGTGACCCATGCCGGCGCCGCTTCCGGCTGGCCTGCGAGGATGTTTCGGTCAGGCGCCCGTCCTACTGACTATGTTGGGCGAGGATCCCGACGTCGAATCGTCCGGTGAGTAGTCGGGCAGAGAGCGGCGTCTCAGGTCTCGCTTGCTGGTAACAAGGCGATGGCCCGGCCAGGGCCGCCGGTCGAGCCGCCAATCTTGATGGGAAGAAAGATGAAATAGGCGCCGCGTGGCGGTAGCCGGCGAAGATTGGCGAGGAGCTCAATGTAGAGCATGCCGCGACCGAGGCCAAACTGGTGCGGTGGAGCACCATCATGGGACGCGCCGACGCTGGTCCCGTCGAGCCCAATGGTGCGGATGCCGCGATCGAGGAGGTGCTGGAGCGCGGGGATGCCAGGGGTCGGCCAGCCAGGTCCCTTGGCGAGCACAAAGGGGTCGAAAACGTAGGCGCTGCCCTGCGGCATCGGACGATAGAAATCGTCCCAGTCGCTACGAAAGAGGACGATTTCGCCCGGTTGGAGTTGACCGTGATCCGTTTCCCACCGTTGGATGAGGTCGGGCGTGATTTCGGGGCTGACACCGTTTGCACCCTGGCCCGTCAGCTCAGTGGCGTCAATTACGGCCGCCGGGCCCATCAGACGATCGAGCGCGATCGTATCGCCGGTTTGGAGTCCGAGATCGCTGGCATGGGGAAGCCCCGAGTCCGGCGGGGGAATGAAGTGAGTCGGAGCGTCGAAGTGGGTTCCGCAATGCTCGTCGAGGGTCAGCCAGGCCGTTTGGTACGGACCGCGGAGGGCGTGGATCGGTTGGATCTGGCCTTCCTGGGGGGCGTACCAGTTGAAGATCTTGCGTTGGAAGGGGACATGAGTAGGCCAGGCCGACGGCAGATGCTCCGCGAGGGTGACCGTGAGGTCGACGACCTCGCCTCCGCCCATGCTCGGCGGCCGAGGCCGCGCTCTGACGGTGGCTGAGGGGTCGTTAGCGGTCATCATTGCGTCCTTTGGTGTACCTGGCCGCGCCCGCGAAATCCTTCAGGCTCGCGTCGCATTGGGGGCGGAGGAGCCACGGGTGAGATGCGTCGTTACTCCGTGCGAGTCCTGACTCGCTCGAGCCGGAGGGCGAGGACGTTGAGGAGGAGCGCGCCGACCAGGATGATTCCCTGGAGCGCTTCCTTGATGTAGATGCTGATGTTCGGCAGGAGATTGAGACCGTTCGAGAGCACACCAAAGATCAGAATCCCGAGGACCGTGTTGCGAACGCCGCCCTCACCGCCGAAGAGCGATGTCCCACCGAGAACGACTGCGGCGATGGTGGCGATCAGAAGATCGCCGCCGGCGGCGGGATTTGCCTGCGACAAACGGCCGACGGCGAGCATACCAGCGATGCTGGCGGTAATGCCGGAGATCATGAGGCAGAGCATGATGACCTGGCGGGTGTTGACGCCGGACATCTCCGCCGCCTCGCGATTGCCCCCGGTCATATAGACGTACCGTCCAAACTTCGTATAACTGAGCACGAATTCCGCGATCAGGAGGACGACCGTGGCAACCATGGCGATCACCGGGACGCCGAAGAGGCGGTTGCTCGAACCGCCGAGATACCGCAACAGTGTCGGCGATTCGAAAATCGGGCGGCCCTGGGTGACATAGATCGACAGCCCAACGGCGATGGTCAGCATGGCGAGGGTCATCATGAACGACGGGATGCCGACGCGGGAGACGAAGAACCCATTGATGAGACCAATCAGCGCGCCGACGGCTAATCCGACGATGACCCCCCAATTCCCGAGATGAATCCAGGTGCCGACCCAGAAATAGGCCGCAAGAACGCCGGCGAAAGTAGCGACCGAGGCGATGCTGAGATCGATCTCGGCGCAGAGGAGGACGAAGGTCACGCCAGCCGCGGCGACCGCGACCGGTCCAACTTGGGTCAAGATATTCTGGAAGTTGCGCACGTCGAGGAAGCGATCGCTGGCCACACTGAAGAACGCGACCATCGCTAGCAGCGTGACGAGCGGCGCCAAGATGCGGGCGCGACGGCTGGCCCAATGGAGCGCGCGATCCGAAAGTGGCGGTGAAGCGACAGGCGCGACGGTCGCCGGTGGCGGACCTGTCGTGGCCTCCTGCCCAAGGTGATTCGCCATCAATACACGCTCCCCAACTCTACGGTCGCCAGTGAGCGCCGGCGCTGGCGCGGCTGGCTCGTTCAACGACTCTAGGCATAGCTCATGAGCAAGTCCTTTCTGACCTGCTCTCCGGCGAACTCCTTGGTAATGCGGCCCTTGGACATGACGAGGATGCGATCGGATTCGGCGATCACCGTCTCCGGTTCCGTGGAAAGGAGGAGGACCGCGACGCCTTCGCTCTTGAGCTGCTTGATCAAGTCCAGCACCTCACGCTTGGCGCCGACGTCCATCCCGCGCGTGGGCTCGTTGAGGATGAGGAGCTGGGGTTGGCGGGTGAGCCATTTGGCGAGAACGACCTTTTGCTGATTTCCGCCGCTCAAGTGGCCGGCGAGGAGCCGTGGGTTTGGCGGCCGGACGCCAGTCCGCCGCACCTGGCGATCGGCGATCGCGATCTCGGAGTTGCTGCGGAAGATTGCGGGAACGAGCCGATTGAGATGAGCGAGGGTGATGTTTTTGTAGATCTCGTGGCGGGGGAACAGGGTCGCCCGCCGGTTCTCGGTGAGATAGGCGATGCCGAGGCGCTTGGCATCGGTCGGGGATCGTGGTTGAACGGGCTTGCCGTTGAGGCGGATGATCCCGTTATCTGGTCGCAACTGACCGAAGAGGGCCCGCGCCATCTCCGTCATCCCCGCCCCGAGGAAGCCAAAGACACCGACGATCTCGCCTGGGCGGACGTTGAGATTGAGGTCGTCGAAGGCGCCATAGGCGGTCAAGCCCGTGATCTCCAGCGTGTTCGGCGTGTCAACCGGAGGGGGCAGGGAAACCGCGCGCTGGTACCCGTCTGCGAGCTCGGCGGCGTCTTTCCCGATCATCAGCTCGATCAATCGCGACTTGGTTAGCCCGGTGTTCGGGAGTGTGGCGACTTTCCGCGCGTTCTTGAGAATGGTGACCCGATCCGCGACGGCCAGCACGTCCTCCAGAAAGTGCGAGATGAAAATCAGGCTCTTGCCGCGCGTCCGCAGTTCCCTCATGAGTGTGAAGAGGCGCTCGGCCTCGGGGACGGAGAGGGCCGATGTTGGCTCGTCGAGGATGATGATTTCGGCGCCGGAAAAGACGACCCAGGCGATCTCGACCAATTGCTGAGCCCCGAGCGGAAGACTGCCAAGACGCGCAGTGACGTCGAGATCGATTCCTACTTCGCGCAGCTTGGCCGCCGCCTCAGCGTTCATCCGCTTCCAGTCGATGAGACCGGCGCGGTTCAGTGGTTGACGTCCGCGGAAGACATTCTCGGCGATGGTCAAGCTGCCGATGGAGCTGAGCTCCTGATAGATCATGCCGATGCCGCGCGCTTTGGCGTCGGCGGGGGAACCGAGGCGGATCGGTTCCCCGCGAAGCACGACCTCCCCTTCGTCCGGCGAATGGACACCGGAGAGAATTTTCATCAGCGTGCTCTTGCCGGCGCCATTTTCGCCGAGGAGGCCGTGGATCTCCCCCGGGTAGAGCTCGAAATCGACCCCGTCGAGGGCGATGGCGCCGCCAAAGCGTTTGGTGACGCCGCGCAGGTCAAGCAGAGGGGACGGTAAATTTGACGGTGGGTCGCCTGGGGAGGCGAGGGCGCCGGACACCGATCGGGACTCCATGTCTGCCACCCTCGCCTACCGTCCGTGGTCCCTCAAACGGTCGCTAGTAGAGAAGGTTGTCGCCTAGCCAGATGTAGCCGAGCGCATTGTCCTTGGTGATCGGGCCGCCGTCGGCACGGATGAACTTCGGAACCTCCTTGGTCTCCTTAAAGCCCTTGAACTTGTCGGTCTTTGACGCGTGGAGGTAGCCGGCCCAGACGGCGCCGCCATGGATGCGGCCGGAGGGATTGATGATCGAGGCGAGCATGCGGTCCTGGAGGATGGCCTCGCAGACATTGCGGAGACCGTCGACGCCGACCAGTTTGACCTTATCTTGCAAGCCGGCCTGCTTGACGACTTCGGCGGCGGCGAGGGCCATGTCATCGCTGTGGAAAAACCCGCCTTTGACGTCAGGGAAGCGCTGGAGGAGGTCCTGCCAGAGGGGAGAGACCTGGTTGATGTCCCAGTTGCCGGGCGTCTCATCAACGACCTTGATCTTCGGGTATTGCTTGAGCATGTTGTGGAAGCCTTGGGCACGACCCTGGGCGCCCGTATGGGAGAGTTGACCCTGCGTGTGGATCACCTGACCCTCGCCACCGATGGCATCAAAGAGCTTCTTGGTGACGGTCTCGCCCATGTAGACGTTGTCTGGCTCGATGAAGGTCAGGTGACCGTACTTGGCGAACTCCTCCGGATCCTGGACCAGCCTGGTGTCCATATCAATCAAGGGTATACTCTTACTGATGATGGCGTTGGCCGGGTCGATCAGCGCATTGCTGGCCGAGGGATGGACGGCGACGAAATCCCACGTCTGGTTCGCGATGTCCTGCATATCCTGAAGTTGCTTGTCGATCGTCAGCTGGCCATCGTATGAGGTGACGTCGACGCCGAGAAGATCGCCGAAAAACTTCGAGGTCTCGATGCCGTGGGAAACCCAGGTGGATTGGGCGCCGACCTCCGAGAAGGCCGCCTTAAACTTCTTGGCGGGAAGATCGTCGGGAATCAGCCCGATCGAGGAGAGGGCTTCCGCCGCGGTTTTCTGGCTGCCAACGCTTAGGGAGACGGCCAGGGCCGAGATACCGGCGAACCCGCCGACGACTCCGCGTCGAGTCATCTTCTTGATGCGGTCCCCAAGCTCTTCGCGTTCGAGCTCGGTGAGGGGAGTTTGACCCGCCAAATCTGACATGATTCTGTCCTCCGTTTCGGACGAACATTGTCCTGGCCGGCGACCACCGCCGGCGCCTCGCGACATGCTGCCCCAGACCCACATGCGGATGCCGCGGTGATCGACGACGTCTCAGGTCGGGCTGCTCGCGCCTGACGCGGGACCGAGAACGCGGCGATGACTCCTCGCGACGAGCCGGTGCGGATCGGGGAACGTCGAGGCCAAGGTTGTGTACGGACCGGTCACTCTGGTGTAGCCGTAACATGACGAAGCGGCCGGCCATTGGAAACGGGACGGATTGCAGATCGTGACGGCGACGAACACTCCAAGCGAAGAGTTTCGCTGGGCGAACATGTTTGCGACGCGGCGCGCACGTTAGCATAGGTGCGATGGGCAGTCAACAACCTCCAAGAACCTGAAGCATCTCGAATGGGGCGAATCGACGAGGAACGATCGCATTGTGCTGCCGGATGGGACGGGGCACAGAGTCAAGGGCCCGTCGTCGAGCCAATGGTGGGCATGAACTGTGAGTGGGCCGCACGGGGTTGTTGTCCTATGACCCTGTCGCGCGAAGTTTGGGGATGACGTCGGAGGCAATGCGCTCCATGACGCTGAACTGCTCTTCGTGCGGTGCTTCCATCAGAAATTCGCTGATGCCGACCTCCCGGTAGCGGCCAACGATGTCTTGGAACGAGTCCGGTGAGGCCCAGGGGTCGGCACCGAGCTTGAGCGTCCAGCCGTACAAGGAGCGAATGATCGCGGCCGGGTCGCGACCGATGGCGGCGCAGTGCTCGTCGAGCGTGACGCCTCGCTCCCGGATCTCATCCTCCGTACCGTACGAGTTCCAGCGGTCGGCGTAGCGGGCGACGACGCGGAGCATTTTGGGACCGTGGGCACCGAGGGTGAGTGGCGGTCGCGGCCGCTGGACGGAAGCGGGACGGAAGGGCGCGTCATGGATCTGATAGAAACGACCTTCGAAGGTCGTTGTGTCTTGACGCAGAAGGAGATCGACGACGGAGACCGCTTCCGCGAAGCGATCTACTAGCTCGGGCGTAGGCGGGAAGGGGAGCCCGAAGCGGCGGTGTTCGGGTTCGTACCAGCCGGCACCGATGCCGAGCTCGAGCCGGCCGTGGGAGATATGATCGAGGGTGACGGCTTGCTTGGCTAACAAGCTCGGATGGCGGAACGTGTTGCTTGTGACGAGGGTGCCAACGCGGATGCGCGTGGTGATCGCGGCTAGGGCCGCCAGGCTCGTCCAGCCTTCGAGGTATGGGTCCTCGGGAATACTTGGACGCTGGAAATGATCGCAGTTCCAGACGCTATCGAAGCCGAGAGACTCAAAGGTCCGATAGTGGTTGACCAGCGTCGTCCAGGGGAGATTCTGATTGCGAACGATGCCGAATTGGATGGATGGAGGCACGAGGGTCTTCTCCAGATCGCGGATTGACGGGACCCTTGGTAAAGAGACGGAAACCGTCCCGCTGGGGACCGACGCGCGGTCGAGGCGCGGCGCTCGTATGCTACGGAGGACGGATGGGATGTCAAGTGGGGTCGGCGGGAGCAATGCAACCGCGGAGGAAGGAGAGAGATCGATGGTCGATGGGAGGAGTGGCGGCTTGGTCAGGGCGACGGCGCTGGTGACAGGAACCGGCAGCGGGATCGGCCAGGCGACCGCAACGGCACTGGCCGCCGCGGGGATGAGACTGGTTATCACCGAACTTCCAGACCGGCTCGATCGAGCGGAGACGACTGCCCGCATGATCCGGGATGACCTCGGCGGCGAGGCAACGGTGGTGCCGCTGGACGTGACTGACATGGGCAGTATCGACGCGTGCGTTCAGTGCGCGGTCAAGGCCTATGACGGCCGGATCGACGTGCTGGTCAACAACGCCGGTCTCAACGTGCCACAAATGGCCTTTGATGTGACCGAAGAGGGGTGGGATCGCGTGCTGGCGGTCAACCTCAAGGGTCTCTTCTTCACGGCTCAAGCCGTAGGACGACGGATGCGGGACCAGGAGCCGAGGGGAGGCAGTATCGTCAACATCGCCAGCCAGATGGGCGTGGTCGGGTACGTGCAACGCGCCGCCTACTGTTCGAGCAAGGCGGGCGTCATCAATTTATCGCGGGTGCTCGCGTTCGAATGGGCGGAGTATGCGATTCGCGTCAACGCCGTTTGCCCGACGTTCGTCGAGACGCCGCTGACGCGGCCGATGTTCGAGGATGCGGCGTTCAAGGCCGATGTCTTGCGGCGCATTCCTCTGGGCAGGTTGGCAACCCCTGAAGACGTCGCGAGCGGCGTGGTCTACCTGGCGGGACCGGGCGCGGCGATGGTGACCGGGCACGCGCTCTTGATCGATGGAGGATGGACGGCGGTTTAGGGCGGATGCTACGCCGGGGGCTGGATGTCGACGGGCTCGTCAAAGGCGGAAAGATCAAGGCGGCGGACGACGTCGGATGACTCGGCGGTCGTCAAGGGACCGCTAACCTCGAGCCGGTGGACGCGTCCGGCCTCATCGATCCAGATCGAGACTGGCAATGGTCGGTCTGTCCGCAACCCAGAAATTGGGGTACCGCCTGCCTGGACCCGGCTGAGGTCAAACGTGCCGTCAATCCGCGTCGTCTCGACGTCATCGATTTTGGCCTGACCGGCGATAGTTGGGCTCTGGATCAGATCGACGGCGGCGAGGAGGATGCGGTCAGGATTGAGCAGGTCGGGGATTGAGGCGCCGTCGCCGCTCGTGACGTCTCCGAGGTCGACTGGGACGTACCGTTCCTCCTGGGCGGTGGGGTCGGTGATCCACAGCTTGGTGCCAATACCGACGACTTTGACGGTTAGCTCGACAACCGAGGCCTTGGCGGTGACGGCGGCGCGGAAGCGGTCGGGACGTTGGACGTCACCGCTCAGTCCGGCGAGCTCGAAGTTTTGCATGAAGAGGGTCTTGCCGCGTGGCGTCGTGAGTTGAAAGTGGAACGACTTGAGCGCTGCCATGGTGGCGGTGGCTCGCTGCAACACTGGGCCGGCATCGGCCGACGCTTCCGCGCCCGCCGGGCGAGGACAAGCGACAACAACCTGCGCCGTGACCAGCGCGAGGAGGACGACGCAGACGAGTCGTCGCCGAAACGGGGGGTGGACGTGACGCATGGCGATTCTCCTCAACGCGGGCTGATTATGACGAACGGCGACTGGCGACCTAGTTTAGCGGTTCTGGCGCGCCTCACGTTCGTCGCGCGACGCGGGGGGTCCGGGGAACGAAGCGTCGTGACCGTACTTACGTAGATGCGGACCGGACGCCGCCGGTCACGCCGCCCAGGCGGGTACCGCGTTGTGACCGACGGGTGAAGACGAAGTGTCGCCATTGAGGCAGGAATGCGCGTCTTGGCGCCTCTCGGGGGTACCCGCGTAGCCCCTGGGTACGGGCAGTTGTCTGTTTTGTGGTAATCGTTCGTGGGGCGACGTTTGAGAAACGGGGAGATGGGGGCGCCAGTTGCGCGCTGGCGCGAAAGAAAGGCCACCGGCTCGGATGATGAACGATCAGCGAAGCAGTGTTGACCAGCCACGGGACGTCCTCGTGATGGCGTACGGCGGACCCGATAAGCTCGAGGACGTCGCACCCTACCTGAATGATGTCCGAAACTACCGCCCGACGTCGGAGGAGCTCGTCCACGAGATCACGGAGCGATACGCCCAAATTGGCGGGCGGTCACCGATCCTGGAGCTCACGAACGCCCAGGCGACGGCGCTGCAGACAGCACTGAACGCCGACGAGGATGGCGACCAGCAGTCCTGGCAAGTATTCGTCGGGATGCGTCACTGGCACCCATTTATCAAGGACGTGCTGGCGGAAATGGAGGCGGCGGGCTGCGACCGCGCGGTGGGCCTGGTGATGGCGCCACACTACTCGCGGATGAGTATCGGCGCCTATTACAAACGGCTCGCGGAGGCAGGGTCTTCCGTGGAAATTACGCCAATCGAGCGCTGGCACCTGCTTCCGGGGTATCTCGACGCGATGGTCGACCGGGTGGGCGCAGCCCTCAAGCGATTCCCGGACGAGGTCCGGGCCAAGGTGCCTGTCCTCTTTACGGCGCACAGTCTGCCGGAGAAGATCCTGACGTGGGATGATCCGTATCCTCGCGAGCTACAAGAGACAACCGCCGCATTGGGCGCGAGAATTTCGCCGCAACCGTTCGACTTCGCGTATCAAAGCGCGGCCATGACGCCAGACCCCTGGCTAGGCCCGGACGCGGGGCAAGTCATCGCGCGCCTCGCCGCTGAAGGTACCAAACACGTCCTGATCGCGCCGATCGGGTTCGTTTGCGAGCATGTCGAGATCCTGTTCGACATCGACGTGGAGTTTAAGCGTCAGGCGCGGGACCTGGGCGTTCAATTGGAACGGATCGAGATGCTCAACGATCACCCGATGATGATCGCCGGGCTGGCCGACCTCGTCCGGGAACGGGCCGCGACCGGGGAGCGGGCTGAGTGAGCGCCGGAGGGGGGCGTGGCGACGGTCGCACCCACATCGTTGTCGTCGGGGGAGGTATCACGGGCCTGGCGGCCGCATACCGCTTGAGCCTGCTCGCCCCGGAGGTAGCGATCACGCTGATCGAGGCCGACGGGCGCCTCGGCGGCAAGATTGTCACCGAGCATGTCGATGGCTTCGTGATCGAAGGAGGTCCCGATTCGTTTCTGGCGTCTAAGCCACGGGGCGTCGGGTTAAGCGAAGAACTTGGTCTCGCCGGCCGGCTCCAAGGGACGACGCCGCAGAGACGGCGAGCGTTCGTCCTCCGGCACGGGCGACTGTACGATCTCCCCGAGGGGCTGACGGGACTAGTGCCGACGCGGTTGGGGCCGATGGTCCGGTCGGGTTTGATCTCACCGCGAGGCAAGGCGCGACTGGCCCTCGATTACGTGCTGCCGGCCCGGCGCGATGGGGCCGACGAGTCGCTGGCGGCGTTCGTCCGGCGTCGGTTGGGGCGGGAGGTCTACGACCATCTCATTGAGCCTCTGATGGCCGGAATCTATGGGGGCGACGGTGAGCGCCTGAGCCTAGCCGCCACGTTTCCTCACCTCCGTCAGGGCGAGGTCAAACATGGCGGGTTGATCCGGGGCGCGCTGGCGACGAACCGACCGTCGGGGACCACGGCACCGCCAACATCTGTGAGAACGGGCTTTCTGACGCCCGAGAATGGACTTGATGAGCTTGTAGCGGCTCTCGTCAGAAAGCTCCGGGCGACGGGCGTGCAGATGATTCTCGGCCAGGCGGTAACGAGCATTGCAATCGGGCATCGCGAATCCGGCTATCGCGTCGCGATGGGGACAGGGGAAACGCTCGAGGTGGATGGGGCAATTGTCGCGACGCCCGCCTTTGCCGCGGCGACGATCCTCGAGGGGATGAGCGCGTGCCTGTCTACTGAACTGCGGGGCATTCCCGCCGTGTCAAGTGCAATCGTTAGTATGGGCTTCCCACGGGCGCGGGTCCCACACGCGCTGGACGGACACGGATACCTGGTGCCCCGTGTCGAGGGGCGAGCGGTCTTAGCATGCACGTGGACGTCGGCGAAATGGGCGGGCCGAGCCCCTAGAGGATGGGTCTTGCTGCGGGTGTTTATCGGGCGCGATGGCCAAGAAGATGTGCTACAGGGATCGGATGACGAGCTGGTTGGCTTGGCTCGGCATGAGATACAGGAGACGCTACGCATCACGGCGGAGCCGCCGGTGATCCGAGTTCATCGCTGGCCGGCGGGAATGCCGCAATACACGCTGGGTCATCTCGATCGCCTGGCGATCATCGAGGAGGAGCTTGCGACGTTCCCGGGATTGGCCCTGGCGGGTAGCGCGTACCGGGGAGTGGGGCTGCCAGATTGCATTGCCTCCGGGGAAGCCTCGGCTGAGGTTGTCCACGCTGCGGCGACCGAACGGATGATGCAGCGCAGGAAGGACCAGGGCGCACCGAGGCTGAAAGCGACGGCTGTTGGGAACGTGGGCCGCGACCTCGCGCCAACGCCCGTTCACGTGTAAAGAGCAGGCTGCCTGCGGGGCGTGCGGCTGGTGGACGTGGCGCTTGCAGTGTCATTCGCGGAAATGCACGTGCCCTTGGCGGTATTCAGGCGAAGCGACAGTCCCCAGGGGTGGTTGGCCCTAGGCTGATGAGCCGGCGGATGGTAACCCAGGAGGGATCGGATGGTGATGCGGAGATGGATTCCATCGGGACTGGGGACGGTGGCTGCGCTTGCCGTCATCTTGGTCTCGGCGATCCCCTCGACAAAGGATGCGGGGGCCCAGAGCGAGTCGGGTGGGACGCCGACCGCGTTCAACCCGAGTGCGTTTTCGGTTGACCTTGCGCTGGTGGCAGATGGACTGGAGCAGCCCGTCTATGTCGCGGATGCTGGAGATGGAAGCGGGCGCCTGTTTGTCGTGGAGCAACCGGGGCGAATTCGGATCGTGCGTGACGGCGTCGTGGCGCCTGAGCCATTTCTCGACATTTCGGCGATCGTCGAAGCGGGGGGGAGCGAACAAGGGCTGTTGAGCGTCGCCTTCGACCCTGACTACGCGGAGAACGGGACGTTTTACGTGGGCTACACGGCGCGCTCCGGTGAGCGAGCGGGGAACGACACGGTGGCTCGCTATCGGGTTGCCTCTGATAACGCCGACAAGGCCGACCCAGCGAGCGGCGCGGTGCTCATCTCCATCGAGGATCCGTACCCGAATCACAACGGCGGTCTGGTCATGTTTGGACCTGACCGTTATCTCTATGCGGGGTTTGGTGATGGTGGGTCGGGTGGTGACCCGCTGGGAAATGGCCAGAAGCCGCAAACGCTCCTTGGCAGCATGCTCCGGATCGACGTCCACCAAGAGGGTGGTGACCGGCCGTACGCGATCCCGAAGGACAACCCGTTCGCGAATGGTCGAAACGGGCTGCCAGAGGTGTGGGCGTATGGGCTGCGGAACCCCTGGCGGTTCTCCTTCGACCGCGAGACCGGCGACCTGTACATCGGCGACGTAGGACAGAACCAGACGGAGGAAATTGACTTCCAGCCCGCGAAGAGCGGCGGCGGGGAGAATTATGGGTGGAACGTGATGGAGGGTAACCACTGTTACGCGCAGGACGAATGTGAGAGGACGGGATTGATGCTTCCTGTCGCGGAGTACAGTCATGATCTCGGCTGCTCGGTGACCGGTGGTTACGTTTACCGCGGCACCGCCGTCCCGCCGCTGCGCGGGGTCTACCTGTTCGCTGACTACTGCACGGGATTGATGTGGGGAATGGGACGCGATGCCTCCGGCGCGTGGGTGATGAGCGAGCCGATCGAGACAATGTTGAACATCAGCTCGTTCGGTGAGGATGCCGCGGGTGAGGTGTATGTGACCGACCTGAATGGTGAGCTGTACCAGGTGACACCGGGCGTTTAGGGACCGCCGCGAACTGGTTCGAGCGCCGCGGGGGTGTCAGGCAAGCCAACCGTCGTTCTCATCGCAATCCTGGCGCCCGCATGGCGTCACGAACGTACCGCCATCCATCGTCGAAAAATAACCGGTAAGGCGCACGGTGAGCGCGACCCACCAGAGTTCCACGATGCGCAGGGGCGCTCGGGATGTCGGTTCCCAGGCGGCGGGTCGTGCTATCAGCGTCGTGGTGCGGCGTGAAGGAAGGAGCACCGCGGAGCGCGGAATCGCAAGGATGTGCAGGGGACTCGATTAGTCGACTTGGCGAAGGCGGCCTGAGCGGACGTCGTAGACAAAGCCCGTGACGATGAGGCCGTCGGGCAGGAGGGGCGTGGAGCGGATGGTGGCCACGTCTTGGCGGATAGCTCCGTCGAGGTCGGAGAAGGGAAGGAAGTCGATGTTGGCGGCGTCCGCTTGGAGCTCGCGCCGAAGGCGATCGCGGAGGTCATCATTCGTGAAGGTCATCATCCCGCAGTCGGTGTGGTGGATAACGACGACTTCGCTCGTGCCCAGCAACCGATTCGAGATGACGAGTGAGCGGAGCGCGTCGTCGCTGGCGCGGCCACCAGCGTTGCGAATGACGTGGGCGTCTCCTGCCTCCAGGCCGAGGAAATGGGCGGGGTCTAAGCGAGCGTCCATGCAGGTGAGAATGGCGACCCGACGACCCGGTGGCATCGGAAGATCGCCGTGGGTGAAGCCAGCAGCGTACCGCTCGTTGGCAGCGAGAAACGCGGGAACCTCGGACACTGAGACCCTCCTCCGGGCTGAGCGCGCTCTTTTGTCAGGTATTATATATATCACGATCCAGAAATAGATAATAGGAATCGACGAGTCAACTGTGCACGAACGTGCTACGACCGGACCGCCAGCGGCGTCAACACGACGGGTAAGTCCTTTGTCCCTTCGGGAGGGCGAACGGAGGGCCGTACAGCCACCGCGCTCCAAGCGGGAATGAGCAGCGGATTGTTTACAGGCTGCGATCCGCGACCTGTTCCTCTGCTGGCCTCGAGTGAGGTGGGTACAGGTCGCGGAAAACGCGTGTGACATCGCGATGGGGATGACGATGACGGCTGCGGACGGAGGAAGCGGCGCCTCGCGGGGACGGCGACCGGGGGTCGGGGTTGGGGTGGTGGTCATGCGGGGTCGCGAGGTGTTACTGGTCCGGCGGCGGCATCATGGAGCCGGGAGTTGGGCAACTCCTGGAGGCTATCTCGATCTGGGCGAGAGCTTGGAGGAAGCGGCGGCGCGCGAGACGCTGGAAGAAACGGGAATCACGATTAGGGACATCACGTTTCGGGGCGTCTCCAATGACATCCATGAAGACGGCAAGCACAATATCACTCTGTGGTTGACAGGGGAGGCCGGGTCGGGCGACGCGAAGAATGCAGCGCCTGACGAGGCCAGCGAAGTGGGTTGGTTCGCGATTGATGCGTTGCCGGCCCCAATCTACCGCTCGACGCGCAATCTTCTTGAGGGCAGGACCTATCCGGCCGATGTTTGGCGAGGAGTGATCGAGCGTCTGGAATCATGAAAAATAGCGGGTGAGCCTGGCGTACGGTGCGTTCCGCCGCGTGTTGACATGCCCGTCAGCCGCGCGTGAGGGGACGAAGATAGCGCCGGCCGCGATCGCTCGGCAGCCTGAGGCGGACGCGGTCACCAGCATTGCGGTGGAACGCGGGGCCGGCGATTCGGGAGCGCGTCCGCGCATGGCACGGGGTTTGCTGCGGAATCCTTGCTGAGCGGAGTGGGTCGGCGACGCGCCGCGTTCCGCTGGAGCAGTGGTTCTCGCAGCGAAGGAGGCTGAGTGATGGCTCGTGATGCCAAGCGTGATGACGCGGCCACTAGTGGCGGAGATACGATCCGCGACGGAAACCTGATCGTCGACGAGAGCATGAACCGGCGCGAAGGTTTAGTTGAGTATGAGGGCACGGTTGGGTCGGTGGAAGGTGGCGCGAGCGGAACAAAGACGGGTACGCGGGTCGTGAGCTCCGCCGAAACGGCAAACGCGCCAGGCAGTACCGGAGCCGGTATGGATCGATCGGACCCGCTGTCGATGTCGACCGATAACACCGCCGCCGGCATGGCTACCTCGGATACCGTCGAAACCGGGATGATTGCGCAAGTACGTGAGGGCATGCGGGTTGTCGATGCCGGGGGAGCCGACGTCGGCAAGGTCGCCGACGTCAGGATGGGTGATCCCTTGGCGGTAACGACGCAGGGCGAGGACACAGGCGACGGCGACAGTGTCTTGGGCGATGCCGGAGCGGTGTTGTTCGGCAATCTCGACACCGATTTGCCAGAGTCGTTTCGGCATCAGTTGGCCCGCGTCGGTTATATCCGGGTCGACGGCGCTGGCTGGTTCGACTCCGATCGCTACGCCAGCGCCGACCAGATCACGGACGTCTCGGGGGACACCGTACGCTTGAGCGTCGACCGGGACTCTCTAACGAATTCGTAACGAGGAACTAGCTGACGGGCGCCGGAAGGGGCGACGCTTGCGTCGCCCCAACGCTGTTGCGGCCACGGTCGTGCCAAGGCAGTCGAGAGAGTGGGAAGGCGGCTGGCGGGGCCACCACCCTCGATCAGTCGAACAAATCGGTACTGAGGTACCGCATTCCGGTGTCGCAGGCGATCGTCGCTACAACTTCGCCCGGGGGGGCGGTCGCGGCAATACGGAGCGCGGCGGCGACGTTCGCACCGGTCGAGAAGCCGCCCAGGATGCCCTCACGTTTGGCTAAGACGCGAGCGGTTGCCACTGCCTCCTGGTCCTCGATGGCAATCGTGTCGTCGCAGAGGCTCGGATCCCAGGCTGGCGGAACGAAGGCGTATCCAGCGCCTTGGAGCTTGTGGGCTGGATTGGTGATCTGACCACCGGCGAGGACTGGCGCGGTGGCGGGCTCGACCGCGACACAGCGAATGTTCGGGTCGCGGGACTTCAGCGCCCGGGCGACGCCGACGAAGGTGCCCGCGGTACCAACAATTGTCGCAAACGCGAACACGCCTCCATGCCGACCGCCGGATTGCTCCCATAGCTCGGGTCCCGTCGTGGCTTCGTGGGCGGCCGCGTTTGAGGGGTTGCGGAATTGGTCGGGACGCCAGCCGTTCGTGGCGCGAACCAATTCCTCGGTTCGGACTTCGACCAGGGCGAGATCATCGCCGCTGACCTTCCCCGGAACGCCTCCCGGGGCCTGCGGCACGAGAACGACCTCGGCGCCGTAGGCGGCGAGCGCGCGGCGCCGCTCGGGGCTGTTACCAACGCTCATGACGGCGATCAGACGGTACCCTTTCAGGGCGCAGACGATGGCGAGCCCGATTCCCATGTTGCCGCTGGTCAACTCAACGACGGTGCCGCCGGGCCGGAGGTCGCCACGCTGTTCGGCGTCCTCGACGCATCGCAGCGCAGCGCGATCCTTAACGCTGGCGCCGGGATTGGCACTCTCCAATTTGAGGAGAACCCGACCAGGCAAGCCGAGGGCAACCCGATCGAGCCAGAGCGCCGGGGTGGCGCCGATGAGATCGAGGATCGTCGTTGCCGTGGGCGGGAGTCGAACAGACATGGCTAGCTCCTGACGACGAGTGATACCTCCGACGCGGTCTATACTCGAGCCTGGTTGCACGAGTTGGGAGCTCGCGTTGGCCAGTTCGAGCGCCGGGCACACGTCGATCGAGGTATTTCCTTCCGTGACAAGTTATGCCTGAATTGACCTTCCTCGGGACCGGCACGTCAAATGGGATTCCGGTCATTGGTTGCGATTGTGATGTCTGCCGCTCCCCCGATCCACGGGACCGGCGAACCCGCAGCTCGGCCGTGGTTCGTGACGGCGAGCGGACCTACCTGATCGACACGGCGACCGAGCTGCGGTTCCAGGCGCTGGCAGCCGGGCTACGACGGGTCGATGCGGTGCTAATGACGCACGCCCACGCCGATCATACCGGCGGCTTCGATGATCTGCGCCGTTTCAATGAACTTCAAGGGCGGCACCTGCCGGTGTACGCCAACCTGGGTACAGCGAGCATGTTACGCCAGCGGTTCTCCTACGCGTTCGTCGACCAGTATCCTTTTTATGGTGGCAAACCTGATCTGACCCTTCACGTTGTCGACGAACCATTTGATCTGTTCGGTCGCTATGTTATTCCGATTCCTGTGCTGCACGGGCGCCTGCCGATCCTTGGCTACCGTCTCGGTGACCTCGCGTATGTGACCGACGCAAAGGAAATTCCGCCGAGCTCGCTGGAGTTGCTTCGCGATCTCGACGTGCTCGTGTTGAACGCTCTCCGCGAGCGCCCCCACCCGACTCATCTCAGCGTAGCGGAGGCCGTGAGCGTAATCAAGGAACTGCGACCGCGGCTCGCCTACCTGATCCACTTGTCGCATGAGCTCAGTCACGCGGAGGCATCGTCGCTCCTGCCCGCGAACATCCAGGTTGCATACGATGGATTGTCCGTCCGAAGTCAGGAGGGATAGTTGGGGGCTCGGCGGCGTGTCGCGACGAGCCACTTGTTGGGCGTTGCCAGCGAAACGATCGACCGGTCGTGGTCGATCGACATCATCTGTCGCGCGGCGTCGTGGGCGCGTTACACGGGATATCGTGGTCACCTGGGATCAGAACAGAGAAGCAAGTCGTCCCGGGAAGCGGCGTTTAGGGGGCCGCGCGTTGCCGTCGTTGCCGTGAGACAACCAATGCGGGCCACCCCCGTGCGCTATGATGCGGGGCGTCAATTCGTGAATGACCGGATGAGGGAGAGATCCGGCGCAATCGTCCGAGGCCGGTTACACGTCCGGTCACCCACGTACGACGTTCGTCCTGAGCCTGGCGAACGGTGGCGCCATGAGCAAGGAGATGACGATGGCGGAGCGGCACACCAGCGATGAAACGATTGCCCGGCAGCGCGATCCGGGAATGGCGTTCGATCACCGGATGGCGGCGTATCTTACGGATCTGAGCAACCAGGCGATGAGCCGCCGCGGCTTCTTCCGGCTGGCCGGTAGCGCGGCTGGGGCGGTGTCGCTGACGGCGGCTCTCGGTGGTACGGCGATGGCCGAGGGTCAAGCGTTCGCGCCAGGACTTTGGGTGTTGGCGCAGGACACGAAGACGTTCACGTTTGGGCTTGAGGGAGATGTCCGCGGTTTGGAACCGGCGCTCTCGTATGACTTCACCGCGAATCCAGTCGTTTGCCAGATGTCCGAGGGACTGATGATGTTCGACGCCGAGGGTGGTCTGAAGCCACTTTTGGCCGAGAAGTATGACCATCCCGATGCCTTGACCTACGTCTACACGTTGCGTCAGGGGCTGACCTTCCACGACGGCTCGCCAGTCACGGTTGACGACGTCGTGGCGTCCATCGCCAGGGTTCGCGATAAGGACGTGGCCGGTCCTTTGGCGTGGATGTACGACACTTCTGAGGCAACCGTCACAAAAACCGACGAGCGGACGGTGACGATCAAGCTCAAGACCCCAAGCGCGCTCTTCCAGTTCGTGCCCGCAACCACCGCTGGCCACGTCATTCCGAAGGCGGCGATCGAAAAGTACGGAGCCGATCTGCTTCGAAATCCGATCGGCACCGGACCGTACTCGTTCGTGAAGTGGGACGCTGGAAGTGAGATCGAGCTGAAGCGCAACCCGAACTATTGGCAGAAGGGGAAGCCGGCATTCGAAAGCGTGGTGTTCAAGATCGTCGAAGAGGGGACGACGCGGGTCACAGGTCTGAAGAACGGCGAACTCAACGCGATCACGTCGGTCCCGCCCGACCAGCTGGCGGTCGTCAAAGGGTTTGACACGGTCGATTTTCAAGAGGTAGTCGGTTACACCATCAACTGTCTCGTGTTGCGGACCGACAAGCCACCGTTCAACGATTTGAAGATCCGGCAAGCCGTCAACTATGCGATCGACATCGACGCCATTATGACCAACATCGTCAAGGACACGGGCATCCGCTCGCGCAACACCGCCGTGCCGCCGACGATGCCGGGCAGCGCGGCAAAGGAGCTGGAGCCGGTCCCGTATGACGTGGAAAAGGCGAAGCAGCTGATGGCCGAATCGAGCCAGCCGAATGGATTCAAAACCACGCTGTCGGTGATCGCGCCAAATGACATCTGGGTACCCCAAGCGATTGCGGTTCAAGAGGCACTGAAGGCGATCAAGATCGAGGTCGAGATCAGTCAGGTGCCCTACGCCGACATGATCACGTTGCAACAGGCAGGGGACTACGAGGGGATGTTGTCGTTCCAGTGGGGGTCGGATTTTCCCGACGCGGCCGGCAACCTGATCCCGCTCTTCCTCTCGCGGAACTTTCCGCCGCAGAACAACCATGCGTTCTACAAGAACCCTCAGGTCGATAAACTGCTCGACGACTCCGAGAAGGAACTGGACGAGGAGAAGCGGCGGCAGATGTTGGTTGAGGCGCAGAAGCTGATCGCGGCGGACCAGCCCTGGATTTTCTTCGAGCACTCTAAGTGGTACATGCCGATGACCAAGGGCTTGACGGGATACAAGGTGACGGCCCTCTGGTATTGGGATGCGTTCACGCGTGATCTGAAACCGGCCTAGCCGCGCCTGCTGAGCGGCCACCTGCCCGAGAACGATGGCAGCGCTGGGTAGGTGACCAACGGACACGAGGTGCTGGAATCACCACGGCGTCGGCCTGGGCTTCTGGCGGGCTGCGGCGGCCGCCGGGTCTTGTTCCGGCCTGGGTTCGCGCCGAGGGCAGGGTTGGCGGTTCGACATGATTAGCAACGAGGAACCGTTCCGATGGCGCGTCTTGTCGTTACCCGTATTCTGACGCTGTTGCCGTTGATGTTCGTGATTACGTCGGTCGTGTTCTTCTTGGTCCATCTCATCCCTGGCGACCCGGCGCGTATCATGGTCGGCGGGCAGCGGATCAGTGAGGCGAATCTCGCGAACATCCGGCATGCATACCGGCTCGACAAGCCAGTTGCCATCCAGTACGCCTATTGGGTGCGGGATCTCGGCCGAGGCAATCTTGGGCGGTCGTATCGTCAACGAACTGACGTCCGGACGTTGATCATGGCGAGGTTGCCGCTGACCTTGAAGCTCGGTTTCTACAGCTTTGTCATCTCGCTCCTGATCGCGCTGCCGCTGGGGATCATCGCCGCGGTCAAGCGGAACAGTTGGATCGACGTTGCGGCGACGGTGTTCGCCCTGCTTGGGGCGTCGTCACCGGTGTTTTTCACGGCGATCCTGCTGATCTTACTCTTCGCGTACCGGCTCAACTGGCTTCCCGCCCTGGGCGCGGGGGACGGTGGATTCGATGAGCTGAAGCATCTCCTGCTGCCATCGCTGACGCTCGGCGTGTCGCTGGCGGCGATTACGACGCGAATCACGCGCTCAGCGATGATCGAGGCCCTGACCCAAGATTACATCGAGACGGCCCGCGCGAAGGGCCTCTCGATGCGATCGGTCGTGCTCAAGCACGCCTTTCGTAACGCTCTGGTGCCTGTGATTACTGTGGCGGGATTGCAGTTCGGTTTCTTGCTCGTCGGCGCCGTCTTGGTGGAGCAGACATTTGGCCTCGGCGGACTTGGCTCTCTGCTCGTCAACGCCGTCCAGGTTCGGGATTACCCGGTGGTCCAGGGAACGACGGTGTTCATCGCCGCGCTGTTTATTTTGATCAATCTCGTCGTCGATGTCTTGTATGGGGTGATCGATCCCCGCGTTCGTTATGGCGGCAGGGTCTGAGCGATGGCCGTGGACGCCATTCAGGGCACGCTCAGCGCGCCGTCAGACGACGCGCCGTCGTCCTGGTCAACGTTCCTTTGGCGTCTCCGCAGAAATCCGAAGGCGCTGATCGGTGGAGGAATCGTTTTCGGTCTCCTATTAGTCATCATGCTCGCGCCGCTGTTGGCGCCGCGCGATCCCAATCATGGTGAACTGGCTGCCAGCCTAGCTCCTCCAGGTGAAGCGTACGTGCTCGGAGCCGACAAGAACGGACGGGACGTGTTGAGCCGTCTGATTTTCGGAACGAGAACGGCGCTCGGCGGGGCATTGGTCGTCGTTCTCATCTCGGAGGTGATCGGAGTCCCTCTCGGCGTCTGGGCTGCTTATCGAGGTGGCTGGGTCGACGAGCTGGTGACGCGCGTCTGGGACATGCTGCTCGCCTTTCCGCCGCTTCTCCTCGCCTTTGCGGTCGTGGCGGCGTTTGGCCCCTCGTTGTTCAACGCGGCGGTCGCGCTGGGCATCTTGTACGTCCCGTTTATCTCCCGGGTGGTGCGGGGGGTCACGTTGGTGCAGAAGGAGATGACCTATACCGAGGCCGCGCGGGCGATGGGCTATGGCCAGGGACGGATTGTCTTTCGACATATTCTGCCGAACTGCGTGTCACCCGTCATCGTCGTTTCCTCTCTTGACCTCGCGTACGCGTTGCTCGATCTGGCGGCGCTCTCCTTCCTCGGGCTGGGCGTTCAACCGCCGACCCCGGACTGGGGCAGCATGCTCTCGGAGGGACAGCTCGTCCTCCTAACCGCGCCCCACCTGGCTCTAGCGGCTGGCGCAGCGATCGTCGTGACCGTCCTGGGCTTCAACCTTCTCGGCGATGGGCTTCGGGACATTCTGGACCCGCGGCAGGCGCAACGATAATGATCCGACGGTGCTATGCCGATCGCGCGGCGATGAGTTCAGCCGCGTTGACGAGAAGGGTGTGCCTGGGGGGCGCATGGTTCGACGGGACTGACCGGTGATGGCCGACGCGGCACCGTTGCTCAAACTTGAGGGGTTGCGTACCTATTTCAAGACCCGGGCCGGAGATGTTCGGGCCGTCGACGGCGTCGATCTGGAGGTCCGGGAAGGTGAGACGGTCGGGCTGGTTGGGGAGTCGGGGTCGGGTAAGAGTGTCACCGCCCGCTCGATCATGAGATTGGTGCCAACCCCGCCAGGTCGCTATGAGTCAGGGCGAATCGTTTTCCAGGGCCGCGATCTGCTGGCGCTCTCGGAGCACTCGATGCAAGAACTGCGCGGGAGCAAGATCGCGATGATCTTCCAAGATCCGATGACGTTTTTGAACCCACTCTATACCGCAGGTGAGCAGGTGGCGGAAGCGATCCGGCGCCACCAAGGTCTCAGCCGGAGGGAGGCCCGGGAGTGGGTGGTCGAGCTTTTTCGTACGGTTGGCATGCCGAATCCAGAGGAACGGTACCGATCGTACCCGCACCAGCTCTCCGGTGGGCTACGGCAACGCGTGATGATCGCGATTGCCCTGTCATCGCGTCCCCGGTTGCTGATCGCGGACGAGCCGACGACAGCACTCGACGTGACCATTCAGGCGCAGATTTTGACTCTGCTCGCGCGGCTCCAACGGGAGTTCGGGATGAGCGTGCTCCTCATCACCCATGACCTGGGGGTCGTGGCCGAGACGTGCGACCGAGTGGCGGTCATGTATGCGGGAAAAATCGTTGAGCAGGCTCCCGTCGACACGCTTTTCGCGCGGCCGGAACACCCGTATACCGTCGGGTTGATGAACGCCATCCCGCGGCCTGATCTGGCGGGGGTGCCGCCCCAGCCAATCGACGGAGTGCCACCCGATATGGTGAATCCCCCACCGGGATGCAGATTTCACCCGCGCTGCCCCTATCGCGAACCAATCTGTTCTCAGCAAGAGCCGCCGATGATCCGGTTGTCGTCGCGGCATGGCTCGGCCTGCCACTTCGCGGGGCGCAAGCGGTTCGCGCTCGTGGCCGATGCTGCCGTCGAGGGGGCCGCGGGACGGTGAATGACCGTGCTCCGCTGCTTGAGGTCAAGGGATTAGTCAAGCATTATCCGCTCCGGCGTGGACCAATCGAACGATTGCGCCGCATGCCGACCGCCGCCGTCCGTGCTGTGGACGGGGTGGACTTCACCATCAGCAAAGGCAAGGTCCTGGCGCTGGTGGGCGAGAGCGGCTGTGGAAAAACCACCACGGGACGGTGCGTCCTCTTCTTGCAACGGCCGACCGCGGGCGACGTGTTCTTGAATGGAGAACGGATCAACCCAGACGACGAGGCGGCCCTGCGCCGGCGGCGACGCCAGATTCAGATCGTGTTCCAGGATCCGAACTCGTCACTCAATCCCCGGATGACCATTGGGCAAACATTGGACGAGGCCCTGGCCTTCCACCGCATCGTACCGAGGGGAGCTCGAAGCAGGGCCGTCGTTGAACTTCTGGAAACGGTCGGTCTGAGCGGACGGCAGGCGGGGAGGTATCCGAACGAGCTCTCGGGGGGGCAGCGACAACGACTCGGGATCGCGCGCGCCCTGGCGGTGGAGCCAGCGCTGATCGTCGCGGATGAGCCGGTCAGCGCGCTCGACGTCTCGGTCCAAGCCCAGATATTGCAGCTCCTTGAGCGTTTGCGGCGGGAGCGCGATCTCGCCTACCTCTTCATTAGCCACGATCTCGGGGTCGTCCGCCATATCTCCGATGACGTCGCGGTGATGTACCTCGGCGTCATCGTCGAGCGCGCGTCGATGGCCCGGCTCTTCGCGCGGCCGCGACACCCCTACACGCAGGCGCTGCTCGCGGCGGCGCCGGTCGCGAACCCGAGATTGCGACGGGAACGGATTGTCCTTTCGGGTGACCCGCCGAGTCCGATTCACCCTCCTTCGGGCTGCCGCTTCCGCACGCGGTGCCCATACGCGACCGAGCGTTGCGCGGTGGAGGTTCCGTTGCTCCGGGAGGTTGCAACCGGGCATTTTGCCGCGTGCCACTATGCCGAGGTGCTTGCCACGACGATCGATCGTGGGGTTGATTCCCCAGGGTAGTTCACGGGGTGACGTCTGCTATCATCGGCTGGAGGTGGGCGTCTACATCGCGCCGATCGGGGGGCGCAGGTCGCATCGGTGGTGAAGTGGACGGTTGCGAAACGGCAAGAACACCTTTAGCGGATTGCGGATACCGAGTGGCCACCTCGTGGGACCGACCGGGGATTGGCGCGTGAAGATCGCGCTCATCTCCCCGTACGACTTCGCGCATCCTGGCGGCGTTTCCGAACATATCACGCATTTGCGGTCGGAGTTCCTCGGATTGGGCCACGAGGTGACGGTGATGGCGCCGCGTGCCCGGCAGGGCGGTTTAGAGGTCGCCGACGGATTCTATGGGATCGGAAGGACGGTTAGCATTCCCGGAAACGGCAGTACCGTTCGACTCACCTTTGACGTCACGCTATACGCGGCCGTCAAAGCGTTGATGCGACGCGAGCGGTTTGACGTGGTCCATCTTCACGAGCCGCTCCTGCCGGTTTTGCCCTACATGGTCCTGCTGAACTCTCAGGCGGTCAATGTCGGTACGTTTCATGCCTTCCGCGCCTCGAACCCGTGGTATACCGCGTTCAAACCCTATATGACGTTCGTGCTCTCTCGTCTGGATGGACGGATCGCCGTATCTGAACCGGCCAGGGAGTTTGTCAGCCAATACTTTGAGGGGCCTTACGAGATCATTCCCAATGGGATTGACGTGGACCGCTACGGAACAGACGTCGAGCCGTTCCCATGGGCCCACGACCGGATCCCCCGCATCCTTTTCGTTGGTCGCTTCACCGAGCCGCGAAAGGGGTTCAAGTATCTGCTCCGCGCTATGCCGCTGGTTCGACAACAATTTCCCGAAGCCCGGTTAGTGGTTGTGGGTACCGGCTCGGCGGAGCGGTTCGCCGGCCAGATCGAACGCTATGGTGTGTCGGGAGTGGAATTTATTGGCTTCGTGCCGGCCGCGGAGCTTCCCCGCTACTACGCAAGTTGCGACCTCTTTTGCGCACCTTCGATTGCGCGTGAGAGTTTCGGGATCGTCCTGTTGGAGGGGATGGCATCGGGACGACCGGTCGTTGCCAGTGCGATTCCTGGCTACGAAACAGTGATGAGCTCGGGGCGGGAGGGCCTGATGGTGCCGCCGAAAGATCCTCAGGCGCTTGCGCTGGCGATCGTGCGGGTGCTCTCTGATCGAGAGCTTCGGCTGCGCGCGGGAGCCGCCGGCCGCGTCACGGCGGCGCGATACGCATGGCCGCGAATCGCCGCCAGCGTGCTGGCAGCCTACGATCGAGCCGGGCAAGTGGCGGTGCATGCCTCATGGCGTCGGGACCTCGGATGATGGCTCGGAAACGCTGGGGGGCGCTGGTCTCGATGACTGATGGCGGTATGGGATGGTACGGGTTAGCGCTCCCGGTCTTTCAATTCTGCATGGTACCAGCGGTCGCCCGGTGTCCGAGCAGCATCACCGGTGGCGGTGGCGCGGAGGGTGCCCGATGATTTCCGAACTGATTGGAAAACGCATTCGTGGCTCCTTACTGGGGCTCGGCGGGTGGTTGGCCAGGTTCGGTCTCAGCGCGAACGTGTTGACCGTGGTTGGCCTGGCCCTCAACGCCTGTGTGGCGCTGGTAATTGCGACGGGCCATCCGCGTTGGGGCGGTGCGCTGCTCCTTGTGGCGAGTGCCTTCGACATGTTGGACGGCGCGGTCGCTCGCGCCACGAACACGATGACCCGGTTTGGCGGGTTCCTCGACTCCACGCTCGATCGCTACTCCGAAGTGGTCGTATTTGGCGGCGTTTTCATGTACCTCCTCTCGACCGACGACGCTGAGGTCGGAACGCTTCTCGTCTTCGTGGCGACGGCCGGCGCGCTCTTGATAAGTTACGCGCGGGCGCGGGCCGAGGCCGCCGGGTACGCGGCGTCGGTCGGTCTTCTGGCACGACCGGAGCGTGTCATATTGCTAGCGGTCGCGTTATTGGTCGGCCGTCCACTCTGGGCGCTCTGGATTCTGGCGGTCGCGACGCATCTGACCGCTATCACCCGGATCATCCACGTCCGTGGTCTCGCCGCCGGCGAGGCGGGCGGTACACCCGCCCGCGCTACGTCAACACCATCTTCTCCCGCACCAAACCCCGAGCGCCGGTGAATGATTCGAACCTTGGATCGACCGAACCGATCGATCGGGAAATGGACATGCCGGTGGAAGCGCGCGAGGTGGCGATAGCGGGTCGCGCGTGCCTCGTGATTCTCATCTTGGGCGTCGTAGTGCTTCTTGTCCTGTGTGGCGGCGTGGCGGTCCGATGGACGATCGTGTCATAGGTGGATTACCCGGCTCTCATATGACGGGTCGTGCCTCACACGCCTCCTCCGGTGATCGATCAACGCTGGAACGGTTCGGGCGGAGCGCAGAAGGCATCCGGGGCCATGCTATGATCGCGGTCACTGTTGATAGCCTGCGGTCGTGCGCAAACACCAGGGGGAGCACCCGTGAGTTCGAGTCCGAGTTTTGCGATGCCGGTGACAGGACGGGGCGACCAATTGCGCGTCGCCGCGGTCCAGATGAACTCCCGTGATGACGCCCAGGAAAATCTCGCCACGGCGTTGGGCCTCATCGATGCCGCCGCCGCCGCGGGAGCGCGCCTCGTCGCGCTGCCCGAGGTCTGGACATACCTCGGGCCGGAAGGCGGTAATCGCGGGCACGCCGAACCGATTCCGGGACCGGTGATCGACCGGTTGGCTGACCGGGCGCGACGCCACGGGATCTACCTTCATGCCGGGAGCATTTACGAGAGCCCACCTGGCGACCCGCGTCTCTTCAACACCTCGGTCGTCCTTGACCCTGACGGCGCAATTATTGCCCGTTACCGGAAGATTCATATGTTTGACATCGTGCTCGACGGTGGCGCGACGTACCAGGAGTCGGCGACGGTCTCACCTGGCGACGAAATCTCGGTCGTCGACGTCGATGGTATAGCGGTGGGGCTGGCGATTTGCTACGACCTCCGGTTCCCTGAACTGTTTCGCATCCTGGCGTTGCGCGGTGCTGAAGTTATCCTTCTCCCGGCCGCGTTCACGATGACGACGGGAAAGGACCATTGGGAGACGCTGATCCGGGCGCGGGCGATTGAAAACGGTGTCTTCATGGTGGCGCCCGCACAAGTCGGACAGCACCCGCCCGGCAATTGGTGTTACGGCCGGTCGCTGATCGTTGATCCGTGGGGGACCGTGCTGGCGACCGCTCCAGACATCGAAACGGTCATCACCGCCGACCTCCATCGAAGTCTCCTTGACCAGGTACGCCGGCAGATACCGTCGCTCGCCAACCGGCAGCCAGAACGCTACCGCTGGCCGGATCGGGGTGTGGCGGGGGTTCTGGGCGGAAGCCTCGTCGGAGAGGTGCGATAACGGCTCATGGTGGGGCGGGATTGCGGGATCGCCGCGGTCGGACTGGTGCTTGTGCTCGTGCTAACGGGGTGTGGCACAGGCGGAGAATCACCTGGCCCGACACCAAGTCAGGTCGATGAGCTCGTAATCGTCACCCCGACCCCCGGTCCTCCCCGTGCGGCTTCGATGGTCGCGGGCGAATCAATGCTCTACGTGGTGCAGTCCGGAGACAGCCTCTCCGCGCTCGCTGCGCGCTTCGATGTGTCGGAGGAAGCGCTGCGACGCGTGAATCGCCTCGCGGATCCGAACCATTTGGTGGCGGGTCAGACTCTGATGATTCCTCAGCCCGGATCGTAATTGTGGGATCAGGCACCAGTGGTTAGCGGACGAACCACCATTCGCGAGACGTGCGGTGCTAAGGGCCACTGGACAGGAGCCAATCGACGATTTGCGGGGACCGGAAAAGGAACGGAGTACGCGGCAACTGCGCCGACGGTTGGCTAACCGGTGTGGGATGGTTCAAGCGCTGACGAACCGATCAGGAGCAGGATGCCTCACTGGGAATGGCGAAAAATGATCGAGGTATTCGCGAATTGGCCGCGCTTGACGCGTTCGCTCGCTCGTGATAAGCTTCACGCAAGGTCGACGGACGCAGGTCCCGCTTCGGCCGAGCATCGAGCCTCAGCCAGTACCGAGTAGGGTAAAGGAGGTGATGCCCATGAGTAGTCACGGTCGTACGGGCATCGCGGTTGGAGTTGGAAGCTTTTAGCTTGCAATAGCCGTGATGCCCAGTCGAAGAGGGCCGGCCCACTGGGCCGGCCCTCTTTGCGTGTGGCTGGCGCGGCACTCCTTCGCCATCGGCGCACCCGGTCGAGCTTTGGGATCATTTACCTGCCCCGGAATCCCACGTCGCCCAGGTGCAACGGTTCCGCCGCACCGCTTACACGGTGCCAATTCCACGCCTTCCCTCGCGACGCAAGACGGACTCTCCTCCCACTACCCGGGGAGGAGCGCCCGCAAATGGGGTAGACCGAACCCTCACTCAATGTGAAGGAGACGGCCGAGACCCCACTACTCTGATTCGGTCCCGTCCGATGTGTCCCCAGCCTCGGCTTCGGCCTCACCCTCGGTGACAGCTTCCTCAACCTCGGGCTCCGGTTCCGGCGCACTCTCCGCAGCAAGATGTACCAGAAGCTCGTCAGCGTCCGTAATAATCGTCACGCCGGCCGGGAGCGAAAGATCTCCGACCCGCAACGAATCGCCCACCTCGACAAGCCCGGAGATGTCGACGTCGATCTGGTGAGGCATATTGGTCGGCAATCCTTCGACCTCGACCTCTGCGCGAACCTGGCTGAGAACACCCTGCGCATCTGGGTTCTGGTGATGCAGGACGAGCGGAACCATACCGCGGAGAAACTTACGAAGGTTCGGCGCGAAAAAATCAACATGGAGTGGTACCCGGCGGATGGGATGCTGTTGGACCTCCCGGATAAAGACGGACTGTTCGCCCCCGTCCCAGCGGAGCGTGAAAAGAGTCGCGTGGCCGTGCGCCTGATAGAACCGACTGAAATCGCGCTGGTCAACCGTGATTGGGACGGTCTCGGAGATGATAGGGCCGTAGACAATCCCCGGGACGCGCCCTTGCCGGCGAAGCTGCTTGACCTGCTTGCCTAGGATCGTCCGTTGTTCCGCCTGTAACATGAGATCGCTCATTCGGTGCGGTACTCCTCAATCGTCGCTCGCGGTCGCCGTATCTTGAATATCGATAGACGCTCGTTACGAAAGAAACGAAGCTAGGTTTATTTTCAGTCGAGTCGCCCTTGAGCAACCCCTCATCATGCGACCGAGTATGCTACCACATAGGTTGTTCAGATCGACTGTAGATGATAATCGCATTCCGTCGCGCGGTGGCCCTCGGGAGGCGGCATACCGCCATGGTTGACGCGGCATCTTGACGGTCTGAACCGGTGGCCGCTACAATCCTCGCGGCCACGTCGCTTAGCGCGTAGTTGCGTTGAGCGTTTGCCTCCGCAATCGATCCAGAGATTCTCCGTTGCGACCGCGCCATGCGGTGCTCATCGCTCTGCACGGCTCGATGGGAGCTGGCGAGACGAGGCGAGCGGCTCCGCGCCAGCGACGACGCGGTTCTGGAGGATTCTGGCGGGCGCGGGGGAGCCTGGTATCAGAACCGACCCGCGGAGCCGCGGTACGGGGGAATGACGATGGATGACGGCGCGGCAAACGCGCAGAGCGTATTACGGGGAGGGGCGACGCATGCGAGTGGATGACGACCTCGTGAACCGAGGCCAGGCGGGACAGGCGGAGCCGACCTCTCGTCGTCTCTTTCTGCGGCGGGCGGTCGCATTGGGGGTGTCGGCTCCTATCGTTCTGACCGTTTTACAAGCGTGTGGCGGCAGTAGCGACAAGAAGACCCCAACCGCTGGCAGCAGTAGCGGTTCACAAGAAACGAGCACCGCGGGTGCGTCGACCGGTGCTACGGAGACGCAGCCGGCGAGCTCCTCGGCATCGTCACCTGCCGCATCGCCTGCTGGTGCCGCATCGCCGGCCGCGGCGGCCTCCCCGGTAGCGTCTCCCGCCGCTGTCGCGTCGCCTATGGCGTCGCCGGTCGCGGCAGCATCGCCGATGGCCTCGCCCGCGGCAGCCGGGTCGCCGGTTACGTTGCAGGCGGTTGGAGGCGGCACGCCCACGACATAGGCCACGTATCATCACCAACAACGCCGACAGCGATATTAGGTAGAGGGCCCGGACGATTTGTCCGGGTCCTTTGGTTGATGGCATCCATCGCTTCTTGACATATGCCGAAGGGCACACGTAGCATAGCGTGACTCTGCGGCTGACGGGGTTACCCACCCACCATGGCCCGGTAGCCGTTTCTCCCTCTAGCCTTCCGTGAGCCTTGCGTTGGTTTCCACGTCTCGCGGTTAGGCAGCGCGGTCCGTCCCTGTGGTTTCTTCCCTCATGTAAAGGGTATTGCTATGGGTCGTTACTTGATCCGCCGAGCCTTGATCTCGGTGGTCTCGTTGATCGCCATCAGCATCGTGGTCTTCGGTATTCTCGACATCGCGCCCGGCGATCCCCTCGCGGGTTTCGCGAACAACCCAAACGTTCCCCCGCAATTGCGCGAGCGAATTCGCTCAACCATGGGGTTGGATCAGCCGGTCTACATTCAGTACGCGAAATGGGCGACCGCCTACGTGCGGGGTGATTGGGGAAACTCCTACGGTGCCAAGATTCCGGCTCGCGACTATGTGCTGGGCCGCCTTCCCGTGACACTCGCCATCGTTGGCTCCGCGTTTGCCCTGGGGATTTTGATCGCGATCCCGATTGGCGTTATGTCGGCCGTCAAGCAGTATTCGCTTTTTGATCAGTTGTCTACCACGTTTGCCTTCCTTGGTTTCAGCATCCCGACGTTCTTCTCAGGCATTTTGCTGATTATTATTTTCAGTGTTAAGTTGCGCTTGCTGCCCTTCGTCTTTGACTCTGAAGTTAGTGGGTTCTGGCCCAACCTCAAACAATCGATCATGCCGATCACTGTTTTGGGGCTGGCTGGTGCCGCGCAACTCACGCGTTTCGTGCGCGCCTCCATGCTCGAGACGATCGGCCAGGATTACGTGAGAACGGCTCGTGCCAAAGGGCTACGTGAGCAAACCGTTATCATTCTGCACGCGATGCGGAACGCGTTGATTCCGGTCGTCACCATCATCGCTCTCCAGATCCCGGAGATTTTTGGCGGCGCGATCATCACCGAACAAATTTTTCGAGTTCCGGGTGTTGGGCGGGCATTGATCGATGGGATCGAAGGCAAGGACGTGCCGGTCGTGATGGGGATCACGTTTGGCATCGCGGTTCTCGTAGTGATGTTTAACGTCATCGCGGATATCCTCTATGCTGTCTTGGATCCGCGAATTCGGTACACCTAATCTTTAGCGCGGAGTGGATCGCGCCAAACGCGATTTGCCACGACCCGGTTAGCGCTCAGCAGTGGTCCTCGTGCCGATGGTCGCATCGCGTTATTCGCGGCCGAGGTCATCGTCGGTACGGCGAGTAGGGGAAGAGCTGATGTCGAGGCAAATAGACGTCACGGTCGCCCCAGGTTCCTCGGCTAGCCCATTTGACGGGCGACTGACGGCGCCGACCGAGTTGGAGCCGGAGCGGGCGACACGGGCCGATTCCCTTCAACTCCGCAAACAGCGATCACTATGGGGTAACGCGTTTAGCCAATTTCGACGCCACCGCTTGGCGATGGCCGGTCTCATCATTTTCATCTTCCTCCTCTTGGCGACCTTCTTGGGGTCGGCCATTTACCCGCGGCAGATTGACGAAATTGATTTTTCCTTGACGAGCGGCACGCTGACCTGGAGCCATCCTTTTGGGACGGACTCACTTGGGCAAGACTTACTCGCACGAATCCTCTGGGGCGGGAGAATTTCGCTGGCGGTGGGGTTGGTCGCCGCGACCGTGGCGGTGACGTTGGGCACAGCGATTGGCGCCCTGGCGGGTTTTTTTGGCGGCGCTATGGACACCGCGCTGATGCGGCTGACGGACCTGTTCATCAGCTTGCCCCAGGTACCCCTGTTGCTGGTGATCAGCTTCCTCTACAAGCAATCGTTCTATAACTTTTTTGATCGGCGATTCGGCGACGGGACGATTGGCATCTTCGTCTTGATCGTCTCTGTCATTGGCATCTTGAATTGGATGCCAACGGCGCGACTGGTGCGCGCCAGCTTTTTGGCGATGAAGGAGAAGGAATTCGTCGAAGCGGCACGCTCCATCGGGGCGACCCGACCCATTTTGATGTTTCGCCACATCCTGCCGAACGTGATGAGTCCGATCATCGTTGCCGCCACCCTGGGCGTTGGCGCCGCGATCATCACGGAGTCCGCGCTCTCCTTCCTTGGTCTCGGCTTTCCTTCTGACGTCCCGACCTGGGGGAGCATGCTCTACGACGCGAAGGACAGGTTCGACTTCGCCCCGCATGAGGCGCTCTTCCCGGGGGCGATGATCTTCTTGACGGTGCTGGCGATCAATTATGTGGGTGATGGTCTCCGCGACGCGCTCGACCCCAGAAAGACGCAGTAGGCGATTGTGACCAGCCGAGATTCAACCCCACCCCCAGATGCTTCGCGACGCGACACGAATGGGGGACCGGTGAACGCGTTCACCTGGAAGGACCACAGCCGGTTCGTCGAGGTCTATGGGGTCGCGACAGGGTGGCTCGTCCTGTGGGGGCGGTACAGGAACGTAGGTCGCGAGAAAGTTGTGATGGGGAACCGTTGCTACACGAGTCTCTCTGGGGTGAGGCGTCGGCTCGTGACCTCGGTGCTCGACCTCACCCGCCGGCCACAACTGGCCGACGAAGCCACTTTTCTGTTTGACCAAACGTCCTTTCCTGCGGCGGCGCCAGTGACATTGCCTGATCCGCTGTGACGCGGGCGACGGGTCCCTCCCGGCGTTCAATCTATCCTCTCTATCGAAAGCGGAGTCGCGAGACTAACCGCGCGACAGCCGTCCGCGGCATCGGGCAGGGCGGCTTGAACTGACCCCGTGTGTCACCCCGCATTCGGCCCGACGACGGCGAGCACGACGACCTACGGTGGGCTGGCAATGGTTTGCGTACCGGTTAAGCGGATGAATGGCTAGCGCGGCGCGGGACGCAGCGAAGCGCATTGTTGTCATCGGGAGTGGCTTTGGCGGATTGGCCGCCGCGGTGCGTCTCGCCGCGCGTGGACACGACGTCACGCTGGTGGAGAAACGCGACCAGCCAGGTGGGCGAGCCTACGTCTATCGCCAGGACGGCTTTACTTTCGACGGGGGACCGACCGTCGTCACCGCCCCATGGTTGATCACCGATCTGTTTACGCTAGCCGGGCGGAAGGCAGAAGACTATTTAACGTTGGTCCCGGTCGATCCGTTCTACCGGATTTTCTTCCCGGACGGCGGACACTTCAACTATACCGGCGACAGCGAGCAGATGGTGTCGGAGGTCAAGCGCCTGAGTGATACCCCGTCGGATGTGGAGGGGTATCACCAGTTTGTCCAGAGTACGGAGCGGATCTTCGCCAAGGGCTTCACGGACCTTGCGGACAAGCCGTTTCTCCACGTGAGCGACATGGTGAAGATCATTCCCGATCTCGCGCGGCTGGAGAGCTACCGCAGCGTCTACGGCTTCGTCTCTCGATTCGTCCAGGACGACCGGCTTCGACAGGTGCTGTCGTTTCACCCGCTCTTAGTTGGCGGCAACCCCTTTCAGACGACGAGCATCTACACCCTGATCCACTATCTGGAGCGCCACTGGGGCGTCTGGTTTGCGACGGGTGGGACGGGAGCAATCGTCGATGCGCTCGCTCGACTCTTCAAAGAACTTGGAGGAAAACTGTATCTCGACACCGAGGTTGCCGAGATCTTGATCACCAGTGGTCGAGCGCGTGGTGTTCGTTTGGTCGATGGCCGCGAGATCCCCGCGGAGATCGTGGTTTGCAACGCGGACGTCGCCGGAGCATATGAGCGCTTGCTGCCCAAGGCCGCGCGAAGGAAGTACAGCGATCGCAAACTGGCGAGGATGCGCTACTCAATGTCGTTAGTGGTCATCTACTTCGGAACGGACCGGTTGTATCGCAGCCCGGAGTCACGACTCGCGCACCACAACATCATTCTCGGCCCACGCTACGGGCCTTTGCTTGCCGACATCTTCACGAAGAAGCGGCTGACGGAGGACTTTTCGCTCTACCTTCACATGCCGACGATCACTGATCCGACGTTGGCACCGCAGGGCTGCGAAGCCTTTTACGTCCTGGCGCCGGTGCCGCATCTAGGCGCGCACATAGACTGGGCTCGCGAGGCACGGCCATATCGAGATAGGGTGATGGCGTTTCTTGAGGAGAACTATTTGCCTGACCTGTCACGGCACATCGTGACTGAGCGGATGATCGATCCGCGACACTTTCGCGAGACGCTCAATTCGTATCTGGGATCGGCCTTCTCGATTGAGCCAATCCTCACTCAGTCTGCCTGGTTCCGACCGCACAACCGGTCGGAGGATGTCCCGAATCTCTACTTCGTCGGAGCCGGAACGCATCCCGGCGCGGGTCTGCCCGGCGTCCTCTCGTCTGCGAAAATCGCGGATGATCTCATTGCCAGCAGCCGGTAACGGTCTCGAAACGAGGACGCATGGTCCTATGCCCTGAACGTACCGACGTCGCGGATTCTCATTTGGTTGGGTTTCCTTGGGATGGTCCAATTCTGGGTCTCGCGCGATGGCGTCAGCCGATCTGCCGCAGGGCGCCGGGGGAGCTGTCGTGGGACAATCACGAGTCTTGGCCCAGATCGGAGATGACCAGCCTGACTCCGCCGTCGCGAAGCGGTTACGGTCCTAACGGAGGACCACCAGAAACGCCGGGGGTCGTCGAGACCCGCTCCGCTCGTGGCCGGGTGACGGCGACGACTCAACGCGCTTCCAGACGCGAGTACCTCAAGGAATGACGATGACCGATACACCGGAATCTCCACCACGTTTCAAGATGAGCGCGCCGGAGATAACTGCTCGAAAGGGGAAAGCGAAGCTGGCGATGGTCGCGACGTACGACTATCCGCTGGCGCGACTTGCTGAACAGGCTGGGATCGACCTGATATTGGTCGGCGACTCGCTTGGGATGGTGGTCCTCGGATATGAGACGACCGTGCCGGTGACACTAGGCAATATTCTTTATCACAGCCGGGCCGTGGTACGGGGAGCGCCAGCTACGCACGTCGTCGCCGACATGCCGTTTCTGACCTACCAGATCGATACGGCCAGAGCGTTGGAAAACGCGGGGCGCCTTCTCCAGGAAGGCGGGGCGGACGCGGTGAAGTTGGAAGGAGGCCGCGGGCTGGCGGATCGCGTCCGCGCGATCGTCGCGGCGGGCATTCCGGTCATGGGCCATGTTGGACTGACACCCCAATCGGCCGGGACACTCGGCGGTTTTCGGGTTCAGGGGCGAGACCTCGCGTCGGCGCGAGCGATTCTTGCCGACGCGGAAGCCATCGCGGCGGCTGGCGCTTACGCACTGGTTGTCGAGGCGGTGCCATCGGAGCTCGCCAGCCTGATCACCGAGCGCGTCGATATCCCGACGATTGGGATTGGAGCTGGTCCCGGATGCGACGGCCAGGTGCTCGTCGGCCACGACCTGCTGGGGCTGGAAGACCGTGTTTCACCGAGGTTCGCCAAGCGCTATGGGAACCTCGGTGATGTGGCTCGTGACGGCTTCTCCGCGTTTGCCGTCGACGTTCGCGCCGGAGCTTTCCCCGATGCGGAACACACCTACGCCATGAAACCGGAAGTGGCGGAGGCCCTGCGGCGAGAAGTGGAACGGGAGTGAGACGTTCCCCCTCGAGTCCCCGCCGATCCACTGTCATTGGTGTCGATGAGGCAGGCGCGACGAAACCTTCCGCAATCGTTGAGAGCCGCGAGGCCCTGCGGATGGCACTTGGGAATGTGGCGCCGGGGTTTGTGGCAACGATGGGAGCCCTGCATGAGGGGCATGTCTCGCTGATTCGACGATCAGCAAGCGAAAACAGCGCAACCGTGGTGAGTATCTTCGTCAATCCGACCCAGTTTAGCGACCCTCTTGACCTAGTGACGTACCCGCGCGACGTCGAACGGGACGCGCTGCTGGCGACCGCTGCCGGAGCAGACCTCGTGTTCGTGCCTAAGGCCGGCGAAATCTACCCGCGGGAGTTTAGGACGTGGGTGGAGGTCGGAGGTCTCGGCGATCGCTGGGAAGGAGCCGCCCGCCCCGGACACTTTCGGGGAGTGGCGACGGTTGTCGCAATCCTCCTCAATCTCGTTCGTCCAGAACGGGCCTATTTGGGCGAAAAGGACTACCAGCAGTTGGTGGTGGTCCGGCGCATGCACGCTGATCTGGGCCTTCCTGGGAACATCGTGGCCTGTCCGACAGTTCGTGACCACGATGGTCTGGCGCTCAGCTCACGGAACGTCCGGCTCTCTGAGGAGCAACGAAACGAGGCGCGGGTCATTTCACGCGCTCTGCGGCGAATGGTGGACTTGACGCAAGTGGGCGAGACGGACGCGCGACGCCTCACCATGGCGGCGCGGGACGAACTCGCGCATCGGCGCGATGTAGCAGTCGAGTATGTCGAGGTCGTTGATGGGGAGACCTTGGAACCACTACCCCGGCTCGTGCCGGGCGCGCGAGCAATACTCGCGGTCCGTGTCGGTGAGACGCGGCTCATCGACAACGTGGCACTTGAGCGTACAACGAACGGGGCTGGCACCGCGGCCCTCGGTCCCAAGGGTTCCTGACGGTGCGACCGCGTGTTCAGCTCCGTTCCGAGCCGCCGGTCGAGCAACCGCCTCCGATGACGCGACCTTCGCCCCGAACGGCGTGGATGCTTGCCGCGCGGCCGAAGACATTGCCGGCCGCTCTCGCTCCGGTTGTCGTCGGGACAGCCGTCGCGATCGAGGAACATGGTTTCGCGCCACTGGCAGCTGTCGCGGCGCTTGCCGTAGCGATTTTGCTTCAGGTCGCCGCCAACCTTGCCAACGATGTTTTCGACTTTCGACGTGGGGCGGATACGGCCGCGCGCCTGGGGCCGCCGCGCGTTACCCAAAGCGGCCTGATCGCGCCCGAGCGAGTCCTCATCGTGACGGCCGCGGTGTTGCTCCTGGCGGTACTCGGTGGACTCTACCTCGTCTCCGTGGGCGGCTGGCCAGTCGCGGCACTTGGGCTGCTCGCGATTGCCGCCGCCCTCGCCTACACCGGCGGCCCCGCGCCGCTCGGTTACCTCGGGCTGGGTGATCTCCTCGTCTTTCTCTTCTTCGGCATTGTCGGTGTCGTCGGGACTGCCTACGTGCAAACGGGAGAACTGACCTCACTGGCCTTCCTCTCCGCCATTCCCGTCGGGTGCCTGGCGACCGCGATCATCGTCGTGAACAACCTGCGAGACATCGAGACCGATCGCCTCGCCGGGAAGCGGACGCTCGCGGTTCGGCTTGGCGTCCGGCTAACCCGGTTCGAATATGGAACGCTCGTCGGCCTCGCCTACCTCGCGCTGCCAATTGGCTGGGCGCTTGGGACCCTGTCTGGCTGGTGGTGGCTGGCGTATCTGTCGCTGGGCGCGGCAGCCTCGCTCGTGCGGCGGGTGAGCCAGAGTCGCGGGAGAACGCTCAATCCTCTGCTGGGCGAGACGGCCCGCTTGGGCCTCGTTGTCGCGCTGCTGCTGGCGGGCAGCATCCTATTGTGATCGACCCTCAAACGCCAGGCCGCGGCGCGATGCGGAGCGCGGCGGCCGTTCAAGTCATGTTTGGCCGAATCGTTCGCCGATATGACACGATGAACCGGTTGATGACCGGTGGGCGAGACGGTGCCTGGCGCCGCCGCGCCGTCCGTCTTGCCCTCCAAGGCACCGAATTTGGCGCGGCCCGCGTTCTCGACGTCGCCACCGGTACGGGAGACCTGGCGCTCGCGCTGGCGGACGGGGGAGCGGAGTCGGTCGTGGGGAGCGATTTCGCGGCGCCGATGATCCAGGCCGCCACGGTAAAGCAGCGCAGCCGCGTTTCGACCAACAGCGGCCGAGTCGATTGGCTCGTCGCCGACGCGCTCAGATTGCCGTTCCCCGAGGACGTCTTCGACGCCTGCACCGTCTCGTTCGGTTTGCGCAACATGGCGGACTACGGTGCGGGGCTGCGGGAGATGGTCAGGGTTCTCCGACCTGGAGGGCGTCTGGTCTGCTTGGAGTTGACGCCCTATCGCCGCGCGATTCTCCGGTATATGTTCCAGTGGTACTTTAGCCGGGTGGTACCAATTGCCGGCTGGGTGCTCAGCGGCGATCGCGAGGCGTACCGGTACCTTCCGAAGTCGGTCGAGGCGTTTCCGGATGCGGCAACGCTATCGGCGATGATGCGCGCGTCGGGGTTGGAGGACGTTTCGTACCGGCTCCTTGGAGCGGGGACCGTCGCGCTTCACGTCGGGCGCAAGGCAGAGATCGGCCAGAGCGGGGTGCACCCGCTCAACCGCTAAGCCTCGCCCGGCGAAGCCGGGTTGTCCGCTGGAAGACCCCACCGGTCGTCAATGACGCCCCCTTCAAAGACCCGGACGCAGAGACCGGCGAGGCAGCCATTTGCCTCGCATTGCGGCGTGCAGAAGTGGACCCGTCCGCAGGCGAAACAGAAGGCAGTATGACAACCCGAGCACCAGCCGAAGGGCTGCGTGAGCGCCACGCCGCAACTCTCGCAGCGAGCGCTTTTCGGCGGCAATGGTGAGGAAACGGGCTGCCCGCCCGGACTACGTGCCGTCATGCCGCCGGTTCTCCCAAGCGATGCGCCCCCGCGCGGGCGCTGACACGACCTCTCGTCGAAACCAAAATCGTCGATTCTCTCGGCCGAGGGCGCGGCGGCGGATTGCGAAATTGACTCGTACCATTAAACGGGATCTGCGCTGGGGGGCGGGCGCAGTCTAGCATGAAGGTATGGTCCACCGGCGGGCAGTGTCCGACGCATCGCCGGTCGCTCCGGAGGTTGCCTTACGCAAGCGTGGACCAGCGCCGCCAGGGGAGGAGGAACCGCTCCGCGAGCGTGACGACGGCGAAGAGGCCGATGCCAATCAACGAGAGCAGGACAACCGCGGCGAAGACGCGAGCGGTTTGGAACTGGGCGGTCGAGCGAATGAGCAGATAACCCAGTCCCCCCTTCGCCCCGACCAACTCGCCGAAGATGGCGCCGATGACGGAGATGGCAACGCCGATTTTCGCGCCGGAGAAGAGGAAGGGAAGCGCTGAGGGAAAGCGCGCGAGCCGAAAGCACGCCCAGCGGCCGGCTCCGAGCGAGCGCAAGAGGGCAATGACCTCGCGATCCGTCGCGCGGAGACCATCGACCGTATTGACGGCGATCGGAAAGAAGGCGACGAGGGCCGTCACTAGAATCTTCGGCGTTAATCCATACCCCAGCCAGATAAGCAGCAGTGGAGCAAGCGCCGGAATGGGAACGGTCTGGCTGGCGATCACGAGGGGATAGATCGCCCGCTCGAGGAATCGCGAGGTGTCGATGCCGATAGCAAGGAGAACGCCAATCAGCAGTGCGAGAGCGAACCCCAGAATGACCTCGGTCAGGGTCACGCCCGCATGGTGGATCAACAGGCGACGGTCGACCACGATCGCGCGGGCGATGGCACTGGGAGACGGGAGCAACCACGGCGGGGTTTTCACCAGCCGCACCACGGTCTCCCAAATGCCGAGGAGGAGGACGATAAGTCCGATCGGTGCGAGCCAGTCGAAACGACCGTGCCCCCTGGCATCGACGACCGTCACAGCGGTTGGCGCGTTAACCGGAATCGGGTGCGTTTCGTCCGTCATTGGCACCATGGTCGGAGGCTCGATGGCCGCTCGCGGCTCCGCGCTGGGGACCCGGTTGATCCTCACGCCGGTCCCTGTTCGATTAGCCCAAGGGCCGCCAGGATCACTGCTTTATGGTGGACGAACGCTTCGCTGGTCACCATCGACCGGCGACGCGGGCGGGGTACGGTAATCCGTTCTTCATGCGCGATCTGACCGGGCCGGGGGGTGAAGACGACGACGCGATCACCAAGAAAGATGGCTTCGTCAACGTCGTGGGTCACGAGCAGGACGGCGCTCTGCTCCTGTTGCCAGTGCTCTAGGAGCCACGCCTGCATCTCCGCGCGGGTCAGGGCGTCGAGCGCTCCGAACGGCTCGTCGAGAAGCAGAAGCGGTTGATTCGCGAGGACGGTGCGGAGGAAGGCGACGCGCTGCCGCATGCCGCCTGAGAGCTGGACCGGATAGGCGTCGGCGAAGCCGCGCAAACCGAACTCGGGGAACCGTTCCCTGGCCTTCGCTACAGCTGACTTGCGTGGCATCCCCCTGACCTCAAGCGCCAGGCCGGCATTTTCGGCGGCCGTTCGCCACGGCAAGAGGAGATCGCGTTGGCGCATATAGGCGGAGCGGCCGAGGCGTTCGGCGGTGGTCAACGTCTCCCCGCCCAGAGCGATCTCTCCGTGGTCGACCGCCGTGAGCCCGGCGATGACATCGAGGAGGGTGCTCTTGCCGCTGCCGGACGGACCGATCAGGCAAACGAACTCTCCGCTTCCGACATCAAACGTAAGATTCGAGAGGGCGGTAAGCGTTCTACCCCCTTCTTCATAGGTCGCGGTAACGTGGTGGATCTCTAGAACTGGCGGTGCGAGGCGGCGTGTCCGAGGCTTAGCGACCTCGCCGGTTGCGTCGAGCGGGCGGGAAGGTCGGGTAGCATGATTGAACGCTCCGAATTGCCTCATTTCACCGACTCGTGGCTCCCCGGCCGGTGAAGCAGGTGGTCGGTGCGAGAAGGCGCGGATCGCGTGCATCTGTTCCTGGCCTTCCCGCATCGGGCATCGATGTTGTGGGATTCATCGTCGACGACGGTCGTGGCCGTCCATGCCGGGGCCGCGATTCCAGCACGCGGCCGTGGTGTGGGCTGAAGGTAAAGGTGATCACGTCGAGGGGTAGATCATCGAGTTGTTAACCTATTCTACTTGGCATCAACGGATGCGGCCGCGGATACGCGGATCAAGAGCGGCTCGTGGCGGTTCCTGGAACCGCGGGAGCGACCGGAGATTGGGATGCCTCCGGCCGCAACAGCGGGGTACGGGTCGTTCGCTGCGCCGACGGCGGGGGAATGCCCTGCGTCCCCCGAACAAGCAGCACGTACATCGTTGACAGAATAGGCAGGTGGCCGATCAACTCCTCCGCTGGCAAGAAGGCGATGCCCAGGTTGAAGGGAAACCAAAGTGCCAGGACGACCACCCGCGGTAAGAAACCAGAAAGGAGCGCCAGACCCGCCGTCGCCTCGATGATGCCGACAGCGAAGACGAAACGCTCGTCCGTGAACCACGTCAGACCGGCCTCCCGGGCAACGTTGAAGCGCTCGTGCGTTTCCAGGAAGGTCACCCCGAGAGCCGGATCGATGAGCTTCTCGGTGAAGGCGACTACCAACACCGATATCCCAGCAGTGATCCGTAGCACCGGCAGCGCGTAGGGCCGGAGACGATCGGCCCACACGCTACGATGGTCCTCTACGACGTCACCATAGCGCATGACGCCCCGACCGACCGCAACGAGGTACAACGCGATGCCAACAAAAAGCACCTGCTCGAGAACGGCGTACCACGGGGCAAAGGCGAGAGCCGTCACGACCAGGCAGAGCGTGATCATCGCCCCCCAGCGCGTGAGAACCCCGGTGATGAACGAGAAGGCGGCGACGATCGTGATCGCCGCTATCAGGAGACCGGAGGCGCTGTGGGGCAGCTTGATATTGGGGACGAACAGATCGAGCCGGCTAGCCATGAAGATCATTGTGATCGCGGTCTGCACGCCAAGGATGGCCGCGGCGCTGGTCTCCATCCGCTGAAGAATCGGCGGGCGCGGCCAGAGCGGATCACCGAGCCAGCGTTGGGCGAGGGCGAGGATGACGACAGTCCCGCTGCCGATTAACAGGGCAAGCGCCACCGGCCAGGAGAGCAGCAAGCACCACGTGGGCGCTGAGTACGGTCCGTCGAGCGTGAACCACCGCTCATGAGCGGAAACGGTGGACGGCGCGATGAGTGTCCGCAGCCCGATGGCCGCGAGGGCGAACGCAATCCCCCTAATAACGAGCCACGGCGAGGAGCGGCGCTCGTTCGTCAAACCCAGGAGTAGGACCTTCATCACGCGTCTTTCCGACATCGACATTGCAGCCGGCGCTATGCGGTGCCTTTGTACCGCAAGAGAGACGCTCGTCAAGGTGAGAGGGGAGACTGAGACAATATTCACCAGCTGGACGCCTGCGTCGTCTCAGATCGCTGGCGATCGCGGTAATTGTCAGCGACCAGGCATGACGGCGCTTGGAACGTGGAAGTCGTCACTCTCGTCGGGGGAAGGAGCCGCCGACGGCCCCTGACTGTTGTCCTCCTGCAGGTCTTGACTCACGAGTTTGGCGATGTCGTTGCCGAGGCGGACGCTGTAGTTGGTGCCCCGATCCTCGGGATAGATCTGGCTGGTATTCGCGAGGTAGAGATTTGGGAGGCCCGTACGATGGTCGGGGAGCTTCTCCCTATAGTTTAGGGTGACGATTGGCTGAGCGGCCCGCTCCCGGAATACCCACCACTGATCGATCCAACTCGGATCGAACGCAGGATTGACCCGTTTGAGAAAGGGCACGTACGTCTCGATAAGCTCCTGTTCCGGCATCGCGAAATAGGGATGATCGGGCTCCAGGTATTTGCTCAGATAGAGGAAGTGCTTGCCGTTGTATTCGTCCGGTGACACAAAGTTCGTGTGCTCGATGATGCCGGTGAACGGAACATCGGGGTCCGCGATGTTGAGCCAGTAGATCGACGAAAGCGGTCGGTCGAGTTGCAGGAGAGCGACTACAGCCGCCTCATAGGTTAGGCCCCGCAGTCGTTCCTGATAGGGTGCGGGAAGCTCGGGAACCAGCCGCATGAGAACGGGAGACGGCACCGTGGCAATTATCGCGTCACAGCGAACCTGGCTGCCTTCAAGACGCGCGGTCCAGCTTCCGTCGTCGTTTGCCTGTAATCCGGTCAGGCCGGCGCCAACCTCGATCTCGGCCCCGGCTTCCCGCGCACGGTTAGCCAACGCATCGATCAAGACATTGAAGCTGCCACGGATATAGCCGAGTTTCTCTTGATCGAGGGGTGATCGGCGGGACGTCGTACGGAGCCAGATTTTGCCCCAGAACCAGACCATCGCAACTTGATCGTAGTAGCGGCCAAACTTCGCCCGAAGCTGGGCGCCGAGGGTGCGATTGTAGGCGCGCTGTCCAAGCGCGCGGCGGAGCCAGGCGTCGGCGGTGACCCGCTCGAACTTGTGCCAGTCCTTGACCCGTTGGAGATAGGCGGTAACGAGGCCGATCCGCACGCGATCGATGAAGGGCACGAAACCGAGACGCAACAGATCGAGCGCACCATTCAGCGGATAGATCGTGCCAGCGGCAAAGTAGCCGACGTTTGACGGCAGCCACACGAGATGGTCCGCGATACCCAGCTCTTCGATGAGGGCGACGATCTCGCGGTCGCTCTGAAAGAGGTGATGATAGAAATGCTCAAGGAACGTTCCCGCGACGGGAAATGCTACGGCTTGACCTCCAAGCTGTCGATTTTCCCAGAGCGTGACCCGGTAGCCCGCCTGGGAGAGCCGCAACGCCGCGGTCAACCCAGCAATACCGCCGCCGACCACACCAATGTGTTTGGTTGCTGGCTCGGTTGGCTGGGACATGCTACTCCTGCTTGGGATCGGGTTTGGGGACAACGACCGTCGAGCGCGCGAACCAGCGCGACATCCGTCGCAGCTCGGCGGTCACGATGCTCAGCAGGCGAGAGGCGAGGCTGGACGCCAACGTGCTCCGCCGATGAGAACGTCGTGAGAGCCAAAAAGGATTGGCATCCGCCGGACGGCTAGATGAACAGTGGCGAAAGTACAAGGGTAATCGTCGCCAGCAGTTTGATCAGCACGTGCAGTGATGGACCGGCAGTGTCCTTCCATGGATCACCGACGGTATCACCAACCACCGAGGCGGCGTGAGCGTCGCTGCCCTTGCCAAGAACGACGCCAGCGGCATCCTTGAGCTGCCCCGCCTCGATCATCTTTTTCGCGTTGTCCCAGGCGCCACCGCCATTGTTCAAGACATTCGCGACCAGGACGCCGACGATTGTCCCGATCATGAGCATGCCGGCCGCCGCTTCCCAGCGGAGGATGACCCCGACGAGAATTGGCACGGCGACTGCCAGGATCCCTGGAGGAACCATTTCCCGCAAGGAGGCGCGGACGGAGATATCGACGCAGCGCGCGTAATCGGGAGTCGACGTTCCCGCCATGATTCCTGGATCCTCGCGGAACTGCCGGCGTACCTCCTCGATCATGTACCCGGCGGCGCGGCCAACCGCGCGCATGGCGAGGGAGGCAAAGACGAAGACGAGCATCGCGCCGATCAGACCGCCGACAAAGACCCGTGGCTCGGCGAGGTTGACGACGCTGGCGTTGACCTTCGAACCACCGAAACGAGCTACTTCCTGGAGGAACGCGGAGAAGAGGAGGTAGGCGGCGAGCGCTGCGGTACCGACGGCGTAGCCCTTCGTCAGCGCCTTGGTGGTATTGCCGGCCGAGTCCAGTGCATCCGTGACGGCGCGGACACTCTCTGGCTGATCGCTCATCTCGACCACACCGCCAGCGTTGTCGGTGATCGGGCCGAACGTGTCCATTGCCAGGATGTATGCCGCCGACATCAGCATCCCCATGGTCGCCACCGCCGTTCCGAAGATACCGGCTGAGGCGGGGATGGGGGAGCTCGTTGGAAAGTCGACTGAATTGCCGAGGCTGTAGGCGGCGAGCAGGGCGGCGCCAATGGTGATCGCCGGTAGACCAGTTGTTTCGAAGCCGACGGAGATGCCGGCGATGATGTTTGTCGCCGTCCCTGTCTCCGAGGCTTGCATAATCGACTTGACCGGGCGGTACTGGCCCGAGGTGTAGTACTGCGTGATGTAGACGAAGGCGAACGAGGTCGCGATGCCGATCAAACCGCACAGCGCGTACTGGAGCTTCCCATACGGGAGGAGCCAGAAGGAGGCGACGACGATCAGAACGGCGGCCAGCGCGGCGACTACGTAGTAGCCCTTGTTGAGCTCCTGCATCGGATCGGCCGGCGAGGCGGGGGGGCGCACCATGAGCACGCCGACGAGGGAAGCGACGAGACCAAATGAGGCGACGACGAGCGGGAAGAAGAGGAATCCGACTTCTCGACCCGATGGATCGCCACCCGCCGCCGAGAAGAGAGCGGCCCCGAGGATCATCGCGCCGATCATCTCGGCGACGGACGATTCGAACAGGTCGGCGCCGCGACCCGCGCAGTCGCCAACGTTGTCACCGACGAGGTCGGCGATGACGGCGGGGTTACGCGGGTCGTCCTCCGGGATGCCAGCCTCGACCTTGCCGACGAGGTCGGCGCCGACATCAGCAGCTTTGGTGTAGATGCCGCCGCCAAGCTGAGCGAACAGGGCGACGAATGACGCTCCGAAGGCAAAACCGACGATCCAGAACGGTGTTTCCGCTACGGCCGGCAAGTCGCCGCGAGCGAAGCCGTAGACGGTCCAGTAGACGCCGAGGACGCCCAGCAAGCCAAGCGAGATGACGAGAAATCCCGAGACCGCTCCGCCGCGCAGGGCGACGGTCAACGCTTCGCCGAGGTTGCGACGCGCGGCGGCGGCCGTACGGATATTTGAACGGACCGCGACGTACATACCGATGAAGCCGGACAGACCGGACAGAGCCGCGCCGACGAGAAAGGCGATGCCGGTAATGAGCCCTCTGGCGACTTGGTGCTCCTGCTCGAAGAGGGCAACCAATACGCCCATCAGGACGGCGAGAGCCACCGCGAGGAGAGCGATCGTTCGATACTGCCGATTGAGATAGGCGAGCGCCCCTTGGAAGATACGACCGGCAATATCTTGCATTTCCGGCGTGCCGCGGTCTCGCGCCATCACGTCTCGGGCCAACCACGCCGCGAAGAGGATGGCCATGACCCCGAAGATCACTACCGGTAGCGAAAACAGCACCCGGTCTTCCAAGACCCCCTCCTCGAAGCCTTCACCTGGTCGACGACCAAGCGGTGATGATATGCGAGCGTCCGCGCACGACTTTGTCGCGCCCTATCCAGCCGCGTTGGCTGGCGATCAGGCGTTGACGGCGACCATGCTTCCACCAGAGAGACGGCGGACGCGAAGGCGCGTGGACGAGGGCCTGTGGACCCGTCCACGCGCGGCACGGAAGTGTACCACGCCCTCCAGCGCACCTGGGCGCCGATGAATCGCGGCGAAAGACATGGAGCGTTTCGGTCGTGGGGAGTTCGGCGACGTGTCGCAGCTTAGCGGCTGGGCGCTACTGCCGGCCCCGCGCCGCGACCGCGGAAACGCTTGAAGAACCGCTGGATCTCGCCCTTCTCCCAGGCGACCAGAAGTTGACTCGCGTTGAAGATTGAGGAGTACGTCCCGCTGACGACGCCGATCAAGAGCGCGAGCACGAACTCACGGGTCGTGGAGCCGCCGAACAGATAGAGCGCGAAGAGCGTGAAGATGACCGTCAGGGAGGTGTTGACCGAGCGGACGATCGTTTGGGCGAGACTGTAGTTGACGACTTCTTCGAACGAGGGATCGACGCGCTTCGCGAGGTTTTCGCGGATGCGGTCGAAGACGACGATGGTGTCGTGGACAGAGAAACCGATGACGGTCAGAAGGGCGGTGACGAAGAGGGCGTCAATCTCGACGTTGGCGATGGCCCCAAGGATAGAGAAGACACCAATGACAACCAGCACGTCGTGCAACATGGCTACGAGTGCGCAGATTCCGTAGAGCAGGGGGTTTTGTGTGTTCCGAAAGGCATAGGCGATGTACAGCAGGATTCCGAACGATGCGATTGCCACGGCGAGGATCGCTCGATTGCGAATCTCGCTGCTGACGGCTCCGCCGACGGTCGAGAACTGAAGCTCCGTAAATGGCCCCGCTTGGGCCTTCAGGTCGTTTTGGATCGTCTGTTTTTCGGCCGACCCTTCGGTGAGCTCCTTCATACGGATCAGGAAGGTGTGGTCCGCTTCGGCTCCCGTGCGCTGGACGACGGTGTTCTCGAAGCCGTTATCGGCGAGCACCGCTTGAATCTGATCGCTGCTGACGGCGCGTTCAAACTTCAACTCCCAAAGTGTGCCGCCGGTGAAGTCGATTCCCAGTTTGACCCCAAACAGGAGCAGCGAGACCAGACCTGGCACGATAACGAGCAGAGACAGACCGAACCATAGGTAACGCTTGCTGGCAAGCTTGGTCATGAAGGGTGCCCCTAGCGCTCCCCGGAAGGAGCAATCGATGAGACGCTAGTCCGCGGAGGTCGCCGCGACGCGCTCCGGCTCGACGCCGAACCACCACCGGTGCTTCGCGGCTCCGGAGTTGACGAGAAGTCGGAGGAACGTGCGCGTGACGGTAATCGCCGTGAACATACTGACCGCGACGCCGATGAACAACGTAATCGCGAAACCGGTGATGATGCTGGTCCCCGTGTAGTTGCCGAAAAGATACAGAATGAACGTGGTGATCATCGTTGAAATGTTCGAGTCACGAATTGAGGGCCAGGCATGGTCGAATCCCGCTTCGATTGCATTCGTCAGCGAGCGCCCCTGCCGAAGCTCTTCCTTCAATCGGGCAAAGATCAGCACATTCGCGTCGACTGCCATGCCGATCGAGAGGATAAATCCGGCGATCCCCGCCAGTGTCAGCGTGACGGGGACCAATTTGAAGATGGCGAACGTGACCGCCGTGTAGATCAGTAAGGCGACGACCGAGAGGATTCCCGGCAGCCGGTAGTAGGCGATCATGAACAGGGCAACGGCGCCGAGGCCGATGATCCCGGCGATGATGCTTCGATCGATCGAATCTTGGCCGAGAGACGGTCCGACCGTCCGGTTCTGAATCACTTTGAGCGGGACGTTGAGCGCACCGGCCTTCAGCTGGACCACGAGGTCGCTCACCTTCGCCGGGGGAACGCCCTGGATAATGCCCTCGTTCGAGATCGCGCCGTTGATGCGTGGAGAAGAGATCACCTGCTTGTCGATGACGATCGACATCGGCTGGCCCAGATGGGTACTCGTGAAGTTGTAGAACTTGCCGGCGGCACCGCCGCGTAAGCGAAAGCCGACGACGTGACCGATACCGCTCTGGTCGGTCGTGATGAAGGCGTCGGAGAGGTCGGCACCACTGATAATCGTGTCGTAAATGGGACCGTTCGCGTCGTTAGTCGTGCCAGCGACGGGAGAGGCCGCCGGCGATGCGACGGGTGATGCTTCGGGGGTCGCGCCTGGCGTTCCACCGACTGGCGACGCTTCAGGAGTACCATCTTGAGCTTGGCGAGAGCTCCCGAGACTGGTGTTGACGATTATGCCCTCTGGGAGAAACGTACCTTTGGGGTCGATGATTTCCAGAAGCGCCGTCTGCTGGAGGATCCCTACCGCTTGCTGCGGGTTGTCTACCCCCGGTAGCTCGACGACGATGCGATTGTTGCCCTGCGTTTGGATGACCGGTTCGCTGACACCAAGACCGTTGACCCGGCGCTCAAGGGTCGACCGGGTTCCTTCGAGCGTGTTCTTGTCGACTTTCTGGCCGGCTGGGGGATCCGCTTCTAGAACAACTTGCAAGCCGCCTTGGAGATCGATGCCCTCCCTGGCCGGGAAGCGCTCCTTGAACCCACCAATGTCGAACGCGGCGGTCGGCAGCGCCAGCCAGCCGCTAAAGAGCGCGAGGAACACGATGAAGATCAGGACGTACCAGGGGCGGTTACGCACGCAAGACGCTCCTCGAAAGCCATCCTACGCTGGTGAAGGCATCACCGGCGGGATGACAAAGATCGCTAGAAACCCGCTCCTCAGCGGTCGGGCAGGGCGAGTATAGGAGCGCGTTCGGCGCCGGGTCAAACGAGGGATGGGCTAGGAGATTGGGGGGCTTGAACCCCGGGCCCCCGGTGATGAGGCTCCTATCTACCCAAAGCAGCTCACCTCGCACTCGGCATCCACGCGGCGTCGCCTGGCTAGGAATAGATAGCATGGGGCGAAACCGGAGTCTCCTCCACCCGGCGGTGGCGCCATGGCTTCCACTCCGCCGCGGTCCGACGAGCTCGGTGTGGCCCACCCGAGCATGGTGTGGGTCAACGAAAGAGAAATGGGGTGGCAAATCAGTCCCCCCGTATGCGAAGCGCAGCCAAGTTCGTTGTCACACTCCCGGTCAGTATGCGTCGGCGATGGTCGCGGCCGCTGGGCCGCATTACGCTTCTGGGGGGAGCGTCGCGAACCCGCCGCGGCTGGCCGATCCTTGGCGATCGTAGCTGGACCTCCGTCCACGTCCCTGCAATTGCACCGGCAACTTTCCGACTGAGCGGCCCTATCCCCTCCGCCCGGTTGACGGCGCCCGCCTGGCGACCTACATTCGGAACGCCGGCCGGAGGCACTCCTCATGCAACGCGAGACCAGATACGCCAAAAGCGGTGACGTCAACATCGCCTACCAAGTCGTCGGCCAAGGGCCGCTCGACTTGGTCTTCGTCATGGGCTGGGTCTCCCACCTCGACTGGTTCTGGGAGGAGCCCCGGTTCGCTCACTTCCTCCACCGGCTCGCCTCCTTCTCGCGCCTCATCTTGTTCGACAAGCGGGGGACAGGGCTCTCGGATCGCGCGGTCGGCCTCCCAACCCTCGAGGAGCGGATGGACGACGTTCGCGCCGTCATGGATGAGGTCGGCTCGGAGCGCGCCGCCCTGCTTGGCATCTCCGAGGGCGGCCCGATGTGCGCTCTGTTTGCCGCCACGTATCCCGAACGAACTCGCGCCTTGGTGCTGCTCGCCAGCTTCGCCCGGCAGCTGGTAGCGCCTGACTACCCCTGGGGCGACACCCTTGAGGAGCGCCTCCGGTTGGTCGACCACGTCGAGCGCAATTGGGGCAGCGATGTTCGTATTTCGGCTCGTGCGCCCAGCCTGGTCCAGGACGAGCGGTTCCGCGAATGGTGGGCGACCTATCTGCGGATGAGCGCAAGCCCCGGCGCGGCCGCGGCGCTGATCCGGATGAACATGGCGATCGATGTCCGACACGTCCTCCCGACCATCTGCGTGCCGGCGCTCATCATCCACCGCACGGGCGACCGATCGTTCCCGATCGGGGCCGGCCGGTACCTGGCCCAGCACATCCCGCATGCCCGCTTCGTCGAACTGCCGGGAGACGACCACCTCCCGTTCGTCGGCGATCAAGACGCCATCCTCGACGAGATCGAGCAGTTCCTCACCGGCGCCCGACCCGCCCCTCTCGCCGACCGCGTGCTCGCGACGCTGCTGGTGACAGAGGTCGTGGGCGCGGCCGAGGCGGCGGCCCGGTTGGGCGACGGCGAGTGGCAGTGCGTCCTCGCGGCCTACAACGACCTGGTCCGCGACCAGGTTGGCCGGTTCCGGGGGCGGGAGGTGAGGCAGACCGTCAACGGCGTGATGGCCGCCTTCGACGGTCCGGCGCGGGCCATCGGCTGCGCCTGCGCCATCGTCGCGGGAGCGCGTCCCCTCGGACTCACCGTCAGGGCCGGCTTGCATACCGGGGAGTGCGAGGCGGTTGGACGCGACCTGACCGGCGCGGCGGTCCAAGTCGTGGCGCGGGTGCTGGCGCGGTCGACGCCGGGCGAGGTCCTAGTCTCGAGCACTGTCAAAGACCTCGTGGCCGGCTCGGGCATTGAGTTCGCGGACGTGGACCTCCGCCTTCTGGGGGGAGCTGGGGGCGCGTGGCACCTGTATCGGGTGAGGGGTGGGTCAGCCAGCGGCGGAGGCACCGCGGCTGGCACCGGTCCTATGGAAGCGGCGATCGACCGCGAAGCCGCTCGGCTCAGTCGCCGCGAGCGCGAAGTGGCGGTCCTGGTGGCCCAGGGCCGGTTCAACCGCGAGATCGCCAGCGAGCTGGCGATCTCGGTGGCAACCGCGGAGCGCCACGTCGCCAACATTATGAACAAGCTTGGCTACCACACCCGTGCCCAAGTCGCCGCCTGGACGGTCGAGCACGGATTGTTGAGCGACCGCGCCGACTGAGACGGCGCGGCGGTAAATCCGCCGCGGGGCGGATTTCAGGGTCGTCAATCGTCGTGGCGGCCAGTCCGGGACGCAAAACTACATAGTTCCCCGTACACAGTCTCCAGGATGTTTGGCTAACCGTCAGTCCCTAGGCTGGGCGGCGGTGGCACCGGTCCGGACCGGCGTGCCACGCGAAACGTTCAGCCGGAGAGGAGGCCAAGATGGCCGAGCACGGGACTGAGCTGCCAGACCGGCGAAGACGGCTGGGGCGGCGCACCATGCTGCGCGCGGGCGGCGCGCTCGCGGGCGTGGCCGCGCTGCTAAAGATGCCGCTTGCGCAGACATCGGCGCTAACGATTCCGGCAATTGACCGGCTTGACGAGGGGAAACCAGTCATGGCCTACCACATCGAAGGACGTCTGCTCGAAGTCTGCACCTGCAACATCCTCTGCCCGTGCTGGGTCGGCGAGGACCCGGACCACGGCACCTGCGACTCGTCCTTCGCGTGGCAAATCGACAAGGGGACGATCCAGGGAGTGGACGTGTCGGGTCGCACCCTGGCTCTCTCGGTCCATATCCCGGGCAACGTCCTGGTCGGCAACTGGCGCGCGGTCGTCTGCGTCGATGACGGGAGCAGCCAGGAGCAGCAGGAGGCGATGCTGAAGGTCTTCACCGGGCAGCTCGGCGGCGCGATCGCCGACCTGGCCGGCCTCATCGGCGAGGTCATCGCGGTCGAGCGGGCGCCGATCTCCTTCACTGTCCAAGAGGGCAAGGGGACGCTGACGATCGGATCGGTGGTCGACGCCGAGCTGGCCCCCTTCCAGGGGGCGACCGGTTCGCCGGCCTACGTCGGCAAGGCCGCCTACTATCGCCGCGACGGTGCAAAGCATGGCTTGGCGAACATCAGCTTGACGGGAAACAACGCTATTCAAGGGTTGTTCCGCTTCGAGGCATGAGGCTACCAACGGCTCCGCGCCGTCGCGCGTTCGCTGCGCGACGGAGCGGAGCCAGGTCCCATCGTCGATTGAAAGGTTCACGACCATGGAACTCCTGCGGGGTCGACTCCGGCCCGCTCGCGAAGAAACGCTCGTCTGGTCCGTCGTGGCGTCGGCGTGGTCGCTCGCCCTCCTTGCTGCGGTCAGGGGCTACGATCACCTGCTGCGCCACGACGCTGTGGTTGGCGGTGACGGCTTCCCTGGCCTCGTCGCCCTGCTGCTCTTCCTCGCGGCGTGGCAGGTGATGACCGGGGCGATGATGCTCCCGTCCAGCCTGCCGATGGCCGGGCTGTTCGTGCGGGCCAGCCGTGGGCAGGCACGGCCCCGCCTGGCGGTGATGGCGTTTCTCGCGGCCTACTTTGCGGTCTGGACCGGGTTCGCCCTCGTCGCGCTCCTGAGCGACGCCGGTCTGCACCGGCTCGTAGGGCGCTGGCGCTGGCTCGACGAGCGGCCCCGGCTGATCGCCGGATCGGTGCTCGTCCTGGCCGGCGCGTTTCAGTTCAGCCCGCTCAAGGAGCGCTGCTTCGACGCCTGCCGCAGCCCCGTCGGCTTCCTCTGGCATCACTACCGCCAGGGACTTCGCCCCGCCTGGGACCTTGGCTTGAGGCACGGGCTCTTCTGCCTCGGCTGTTGCTGGGCGCTGATGCTGACGATGTTCGCCGTCGGAGTCGGCAGCCTGACCTGGATGGCCGGACTAACCGGCGTCATGCTGATCGAGAAGACGACGCCGTGGGGCCGGCGGCTGGTGCCGCTGGTCGGGGCGGCGCTCCTGGTTTGGGGGGCTCTCGTCTTGTGGCAGCCTGGCTGGCTTCCTCTGTTTTTTTCGTGAGGAACAGGGTGAAGAGCCATCATGTTCGCGGGTGGTGTCCACGTTCTTGTCGCTGCCTTCGCGATTGCGCTGACCACGGAATAGTGCTTGTCCCGCTTGTGACTGAGGTTGCCTCCTCTGCATGCACCATGTAGGGGGACACGGCACGGGCCGGTGTCGAGCGGCGGCGCGGGGCACGGCCGCCTCCTGCCTCCTCCCCGGTTGCCACTACAGTTCGGATGTTGAACCTTGCCCCCCTGTCAGGAAAATCTCCGGGGTGTTGCATTCTGCCCTGTCGAACGAGACCGCGGTCGCGGAGACATGACAAGAGCGACCTAGACACGTCATTGACACGTCTGTCTCATGCCCGAAGTGCACGGTTGGATCGAGCAAGACCCGCAGCGCCCAGCCTCGCCGAGCCGCTTGAGGTTCCGCCGGTACAATTTGGCATGTGCGTCCAGGAGGTAAGAAAGCCCCATCGGTTGTTTACCAGATCACGACACGTTGCTCCGGGGGCAGATACATCGGATCGTCTGGCTCAATATCGAAGGCGTCGAAGAAGGCGTCCATGTTCCGGAGTGGTTGTGTCGCCCGCACCTCTGTCGGGGCATGGACATCCGACTTCACTCTCGTGCGCAGGCTCTCGTCGCGAATTTTTTGTCGCCAGACGGTGGCGGCCGAAATGAAGAATCGTTGCTCTTCGGTTAGTTTGGCGGCAGCGGCGATCCCTTTGTTCCCGGCGTCGTTGTCGAGACCTGGCGGCGCGGGCAGCGGCTGCCCGTTCCGTGCAAGTTCGTGCTCTAGCGCCTCGTAGGCGACTTGAACGCCTCCCAGGTCGGCCACGTTCTCCGTCACCGTGATCTGCCCGTTCACGAACAACTTTGGCAGGACTTCGATGGCGCTGTATTGCGCCACGACGCGGTCGTTGAGCGTCTGAAAGCGCTGGCGATCCAGCGGCGTCCACCATTCGCTCAGATTGCCGTTTGCGTCGAATTGTGAGCCCTGGAGGTCGAAGCCATGGGTGATTTCGTGCCCGATGATGAAGCCAATTCCTCCGAAGTTCGACGCCGGGTCGGCGCGAAAATCGAAGAATGGAGGTTGCAGGATGGCCGCGGGGAAGACGATCTCGTTATTCACCGGGTTGTAGTAGGCGTTAACCACTTGCGGTGGGAGGTCCCATTCGCTTCTGTCCACCGGCTTGCCGATCTGCGACAGGCGCCATCGGATGTCGGCATTGACCGCGCTCAACGCACTCGCGGCGTATGACCCCTCGATGCTGACGCCGCTGTAGCTCCGCCAATGGTCCGGGTAACCAACTTTCACACTCACCTTCGACAGCTTGTCGAGGGCTTTCGCCTTCGTCTCCGGAGTCATCCAGGCGTTGTTGACGAGGCGATCGTGGTACGACCGCAAGAGCTGTCCGACAAGGTCGGTGATCTGTTGCTTTGCCTCGGGAGGGAATTCCTCGGCCACATAGAGCTTGCCGACCGCTTCGCCCAGCAGGCCATTTACCTGGTCCAACGCTCGCTTGTCGAGCGAGCGCATTTCCTGCTGGCCCCCTAACACCTTGCCTTGAAAGTCGAAGGCGATCTGTTCGATGTCCGAGCCAAGATTGTTACTGAAGTCCCAAAGGACCTGGAGGCTGAGGTAATCCTTGAGCGTGCTGATCGAGGTGCGGCGGACGATGCCGTCAAGCGCCTTCATGTACGTGGCTTCAGTGACGATCAGCTCGTTTTGATCGCTTAGGCCGAGCGTTTGCTCGTACTGGCGCCAGTCCATGAGGGGATACTCGACGGCCAACGCGGTGATGGACGTCGGGTTGTACGACAGCAACACGTTCTGCTGTTCCTCCCGCGACAGCGTCTCCTTCGCCAGGTCATGCTCAAAGTCGTAGACGGCTTGGGCCGCTACCGGCGCATGAGATGAATCCCTCCCAGCGAATGACAATAATTTGGCATCTGTTGCGATGTACGCTGCCCGTGTCTGCTTATTCGCTTCGTCGTCCTGCAGGTAGTAGTCGCGGTTGGGAAGACCGAGAAATGGACCGCCGAGATAGGCGGCATTCACCGCGCTGTCCTTGAGGTCGGAGCCGGAAGCGATGGGAAACAGACCTGTGACGCCGCGAAACGTCGCGCCTTCAAGAAAACGGTGGAACCCGGTGAGATCATTGACGGCCGCAATTTCGTCCAGAATTGGTTTGATTGGCGTCATTCCCTGGGTATTACGGGTTTTAAGGTCAGTCCCTTGTTCGAACAGACGCACAGCCTTCCATTCGTCGGTGCCCACTTGAACGCCGCCGCTCGCGGCGAGACGGTGGAGGAGGGTGAGGAGCTGTTGTGTCGTCCGATCATCGAGTTCGTCGAAGACGCCGTAGGAGCCCTTGTCGCTGGGGATCGTCGTCCGATTGAGCCATCCGCCGTTCGCGAAGTGATAAAAATCGGCCCGTGGATCGATGCTGAAGTCCATATTCGACCCGTCGAGGCCATGGACCGGTGGGGCGACCGCCAGCACGGAGATGAATGTCGAAAAGGTGATCACAACCGCGACCACGGAGGCGACCAAGGCCGGGCGACGTTTCTTCATAGCCTTCTCCAATAGCCTGCTCGTCTCGACGATGTCATTGTAAGAATCACGCGTTATTGCGCCTTGTGAGCCTGTCGGGTCACGGGGACTCTTATACACGGGCGGACCGCCGTTAGTCGAGTCGTTGAGCGACGCCTCGCGTGTCAGCGAGGTCGGTACAACTGGCGATCTTGGATATACCGTTCGACTGATGCCGGCAACTGATACATCGTCGGCGCACCCGACCGAAACCGTCGTCGAAGATCGCGAGAGGAGATGCCGACGGCGGGCGCGGGGACCAGGTGGACGCGACCGCGCGCCTCTGGCACTGCCTCGTAGATCCCCCCCGGATTGACGTCGACGCCGGGCCGGGTTGCTACGCCGAGCTCCGCCAGGGAAACGATGCGCCCGGGCTCATGCCACGTTGGTAAATCGCGGAGCGAATCTTCCCCCATCAGAAACGTGAGTGCCGCCGACGGGAACGTGTGGGCGAGAATCGACAGGAGATCCGCGGTAAACGAGGGGCCCCCTCGCTCGATGTCGACCGAGCTGATCTCGAACGTTGGGTTATCCGTGATCGCGAGGCGGACCATTTCCATCCGATCCGCATCGTCGCTGATGGCCACGGACGTCTTGTGCGGTGGTCGACCAGCCGGCACGAACAGCACGCGGTCGAGTGAGAGCGCCTGCCGGATCTCTGACGCGATAATCAGGTGCCCGATGTGGGGAGGGTCGAACGTTCCGCCAAAGACCCCTAGCCGCGTTGACTGCCGCCCATCAATCGCCAACGCCTAGTCTCGCTGCAGACTTACGGTCGCCCGCGGGAAGCGATCGCGCAACCGCGCGATCGCGGTGGTGCTCAGGGCGCCACCCTCGGGGTCGACGAGCGTGATCTCGATATCGGCGCCTTCTTCCCCGGCGCCGATGACCTGCACCCTCGTCTCCCGCCGCTCGATTCCCTGGACGCCGTCTAGGGCGTCAGCGATCGCCTCGGCCACGTCGCTCAATGGCGTCTCCAGCCCTTTCACCGCGATTGTGGTTCGTGGCATGCCCGCGGCTGAGCGGTTGGTCAAGATCTCGGCGAAGACGGTGGCGTTGGGAAGCAGAGCCCGTTCGCCAGCGACCGTCCGCAGAGCCGTGGTTCGAATATCGATGCCCTCCACCGTCCCCTCGACATCGCGCACGCGGATGCGATCGCCAATCGCGAACGGTCGCTCCACCAGGAGGTAAATGCCGGCGACGAAGCTCCGTAGGACGTCCTGCAGAGCCAGGCTGATTGCAACGGTACCGGCGCCGAGAACGGTGAGAAGCGCAGTCCAGTTAGCGCCGAGTACGGCCAGAACGAGGGTGATCGCGACGATGTACGTCCCCGTTGCCGCGCCGTTGGCCGCGAGCGCCGTAATGTTCGGATCGAGCTTCGCTCGTTCAAGCGCGTTTTTGACCCGCCTCCTTAGGAACTGCCCGATCAGCGTGGCCACGGCCAAGACGACAATCGCCTCGACCGCCCCAATGGCGAAGTGCACCAGATCTTCGTACGACCGGGCGAGCGCTGTCTTCGTCGGCTCCCAGAAGGTATCGGCGTTCACGCATCCTCCCGCGGCCCAGGATTTTAGCAGGCGCCAAAGGGGGCGCGTGACGCCGGCCGAAGGCGCGAGGTGATGACGACGATTGACCGCCTGGTATAGTGGCCACCGCGAGAAGTGATCCTGGGCACGGGGAGACGCGTGTTCGATTACCACGTCCATAGTACGTTCTCGGTCGATTGTAAGACGCCGATGGCCGCCTCATGCCGGGCCGCCGTCGCCGCGGGAGTGACCGAGATCGCCTTTACGGACCATGTCGATCATGAGCCATCGGACCCAGGGTGTGACTACTATCGCGCCGAGGACTACCACCGGGCGATTGAGGCGGTCCGCTCCGAGTTTGGCTCTGATCTGACGATCCTTGCCGCCGCCGAGGTGGACTTCAACGAAGCGATCGCGGCCAAGGTCGAACGGTTCTTGTCGAGCCAGCGCTACGACTTCGTAATCGGGTCTGTTCACTACGCCGTCGGTGGGGAAATTATCTTTCCCGCCTATTTCAACGGTCGATCCCTCGACGACGTGTTTGTTCCCTATTTCGATCAAGTCAAACTCGCGGTTGAGACCGGGTGGTTTGATTCAATCGGCCACCTCGATCTCCCGAAACGCTATGCTCCCGCCTCGCATCGCGAGTACGATCCACTGGCCTACCGCGACCACCTAGAACCGGTTTTCGCGGCGTTGATCGAGCGCGGCGTTGCGTTTGAGATCAATACCTCGGGTCTCCGCCAAACGCCGAAGACCAGCATGCCCGGTCCGGCGATCGTTCGCTGGTACGTCGAGGCGGGCGGTCAGTTGGTCACCACCGGCACTGACTCCCACGCCGCCCAGACCGTCGGGGCGGGCCTTCCCAAGACCCTCGACATGCTGGAGCTGTGTGGAATTCCGTCGGTGGCCGCGTTCCGGGGTCGAGTACGGCGGCAGGTGTCGATACCTCAATTGCGCCGGGGTATCACCTCCTAGCGGGGCTTCTCGCGACTGGCGCCCGAACATAAAGGTGTGACGCGTTGGCGCCTGGCGAAGGTTAAGTCGTGCGCTGACACGCAGCGTCGCCGCGATGCACGAGGCGGAGGAGGCGGTCGCGCCGAGGAATGGTCGAGCATCCCCAGGAGCCGCGGGACGGATCACGCTTCATCGACGCTTCGCCAGGACGCGCCGTTCGCCCTAGCCCACGCTCGGTCTTTGGCCGAGCGTTCGCGTTGGCATCTCCGCTTGGCATCACCGCGGGTTTGGCCGTTCTTCCCCGATTGATCCACCTTCCAGGGCCGGCTTCGTCACTTCCTATCGCCACGCTCCTGATCATCGCCGTCCAAATGCTTGGCGTTCTTTTGGCTCGCGAGCTCGAACTGCCGACCTGGCGGCGCGTCTGGCTACTCGCCCTAGCCACGACAGCGCTGCTGCTTCCCCTGACCGCCCTCCAGGCAGCTGCCTCACGTGTACCGTTCGTATCACTGGCGAGAGATTCGGCGGGACCGCTCGTCTGGAGCAGTGTGGCTGTCGTCCTCGCCGTGCTGGCGCTTGTTGCCCTTGTGGCGTTCGTCTCCGCTGATCTCCCTGAACAGGCGGCGGTGTTGTTCGTGCCCGCGGCGGTTCTGGTTCCGGCGGTGTTAGGGGCGCCCGGCAACCTGGACGAGCGCTCTGCGCTGATAGCCCTCGCTGAAGCATCACTCGTGGCGGCGGTGATCACGTTCGTCGCCTGGTTGCTGCCGCGTGGTGCCCAACCGCTCGTCGCGGCGACCGCGCTTGGCGTCCAATTCGTCGTCCTTTGGGCCCTGGGCTTCGACCCCTCGTTCGCGGCGGACCGAGGCACCGTCGTGCCCGTCCTCGCCATAGTCGTGCTGGCTGCCACGGTGATCGCCGCGGTCCTTGTCCCGCTCGCGGCCCTTATCGGCCGGGGGCTGTTGCGGGCAGTGCGCGACGCCGCGCAGGCACGAGAGGGCGGACCATCCGGTGGGCGGCCCGCCAACCCGCATTAAACGGCTCGAAACGGAACTCGAAACGGCAAGAACTCTCGTGTTCAGCGCGCCTCTACTGCGGCACGGCTCCGTTGCCACCAGTCAACTCGACTGAATGGCCGTTCGTGGGGGAGAGCCCGTCGTCCTCCGGCTCGTCCTTCTCCTCAACAATGGCCATCGTCGCCACGAGCTCATCCTGGGCCATCCGCATCAACGTGACTCCCTGGGTCGCGCGGCCAATCGAGGGAATCTGAGCGGCCGGAATGCGAATGACCGTTCCGCCGGTGTTCATCATCATCACGGCTTGATTGGAGTTAACCATTCCGGCCGCGACGATCTTCCCGGTCCGGGCCGTGAGCTTCATCGCCGCCACGCCCTTACCCCCCCGGCTCTGCAGCGGAAATTGCGCGGTCCGCGTGCGCTTGCCGAGCCCCTTCGCGGCGACGACGAGAAGATCATGATCCGGGAGGACCACCTCGGAGGAGATCACGAGATCTTTCGGGGCCAATCGAATGCCGATGACCCCCGCCGCGGGCCTACCCATTGCCCGAGCATCGCTTTCATGGAACCGGATCGCTTGTCCCTGCTCCGTGACGAGGACAATATCGTCCGCGCCGCCGGTCATCCGCACCCAGGCGAGCTCATCCCCTTGCTCTAAGCCGATCGCGATCAAACCGGACGACCGCACAGATTGAAACTGGTCTAGCGTGGCTCGTTTCACCCGACCCAGCTTGGTCGTGAAGAAGAGGTAGGTCGCGGACGAGAAATCCTTGATCCGCAACATCGTGGTCACGGTCTCGTCCGGTTGAATATTCATCAGATTGACGATCGGGACGCCTTTGGCGGTCCGACCGGAGTCCGGCAATTCGTGGACTTTGAGGTGGTAGACCTTGCCACGATTCGTGAAGACGAGCAGCGAGTCCATAGTATTGGCTGTGAGGATGTGCTGAATGTTGTCCTCGTCGCGCATCGTAACGCCGGTGATCCCCTTGCCGCCGCGATGCTGGGTTCGATATACCCCGTCCGCTATGCGCTTGACGTAACCTCGTGAAGTGAGGGTGACCAGGACGTCTACTTCGGGGATGAGGTCCTCTTCACTGAGGACGCCAGAGATATCCTGAATTCGCGTCCGGCGCTCGTCGCCGTACTTGTCCTTGAGGTGCACGAGGTCTTCGCGGATCACGTTCAAGATCAAGTTCGGATCGGCAAGCAACGTCTCGAGCCGCTTAATCTCAGCCCGGACCTCCTTGAGCTCGTCCTCGATCTTTTTCCGTTCGAGCGCGGCCAGGCGGGCGAGCCGCATGTCGAGGATCGCGTTGGCTTGCATTTCGGTCAGCGTGAACCCCGACATCAGGTTCTGGCGCGCGGTTTCGGTCGTTCTGGAGCGCCGGATCGTGGCGATGACTTCGTCGATCCGGTCAAGCGCGATCTTGAGACCTTCCAAAATGTGCGCCCGACGACGTGCCCGCTCGAGCTCGAACGCGGTGCGCCGGGTGATGACCTCTTGCCGGTGGGCAATGTATTCCTGCAGCGCCCGCTTTAACGTCAGGACGCGCGGCTGGGTGCCGTTCTCGACCAGCGCCAGCATGTTGACGCCGAACGTTTGCTGGAGTGCCGTGTGCTTGAACAGGTTGTTCAGCACTTTCATCGGCTGAGCGTCACGTTTGAGCTCGATAACGGCTCGCATGCCGGATCGGTCCGATTCGTCGCGAAGGTCGCTGATCCCGTCGAGCTTGCCATCCTTCACGAGATCAGCCATGCGCTCCAAAAGCGCCGCCTTGTTGACCTGGTAGGGCAACTCGGTGACGACGATTTGATAGCGACCTCCGCGCTGCGATTCCTCAACGAATGCCTTGGCCCGGATAACCACTCGGCCGCGCCCGGTGGCATACGCGGCTTTGATACCTTCGCGACCAAGGATCGCGCCGCCAGTTGGGAAATCAGGTCCCTTGACGATCTCTAACAGGTCTTCGACGTTCGCGTCAGGATGGTCGATGACGTGGACGATGGCGTCGCAGATCTCGTTGAGGTTGTGAGGAGGAATATTTGTCGCCATGCCGACTGCGATTCCAGCACTGCCGTTGATGAGCAAGTTCGGCAGGCGGGCAGGGAGAACACGCGGCTCTTGGGTCGACGCATCGTAGTTTGGTTGGAAGTCGACGGTCCGCTTGTCGATGTCCGCTAAGAGCTCGTCCGCTATCGTTGCCAGACGGGCTTCCGTGTACCGCATCGCCGCCGCGCCGTCACCATCAACCGAGCCGAAGTTGCCCTGGCCGTCGACCAAGGGATAACGGAGGTTGAAGTCCTGCGCCATACGAACGAGGGTATCGTAGACCGCCGTGTCGCTGTGAGGATGGAAGTTCTTGAGGACTTCGCCGACGATACCGGCGCTCTTCCGATAGCGGCTGGTCGAGCGCATCCCCATCTCGGCCATCGCGTACAACACGCGCCGGTGAACCGGTTTGAGACCGTCGCGCGCGTCGGGCAACGCACGCTGCACGATGACGCTCATCGCGTAGTCGAGGTACGACTGTCGCATCTCGCTGTCGATGCTGGCGATCCGAACGTTGCCGATCTCCACGCGTATCTACCCCTTCTTAGCGCGTATGAACGTGGTTTTAGCGGACATAATTATACCAGATGCGCTGATCCAGGGCGGCGGCGCACAAGTGTCCGGACATCCCAAGCTGCGCGGCACGCGTGAGCTGCCCATCCGCGACCCCGTCATGCTGGGCGCACCGGCCATTGGTCGGGGGAGGTCGGTGACCATGCTTGATCGGTTTAGGTCAACGGATCTTGAAAACGACGCTCGCGCGAGTCGCCCGCGATTAACGAGAGGCACGACAGAAGGGATCGATCGGTCCTACAACGCACCCCGAACTGCTCCTCGCGCTCAAGCAAAGCAATGGCGATGGTCTGCCCCTGCCGAGCATTGAACCGGCATTCCTCCTAACGGAAGGAGAGCCCAGACCAGTGAAGACGTCTCGCGGGAATCAACCGGAACCTCCCGTCCCGGCACGTGGCGATCGCGCCTGCGCCTCTCGGCCGTGATTGCGCATCAGTCGGCCTGCCTCATGCTGGGGCACCTGCCCAGGATAAGCCGGTCGAGACCCGGAGCAGCGACGAACGCGGTGAGGTATCCATCGGTCCGACGCCGAAACCAAAGGGGATCACCATGATGAGCCATGGCACGATTTGCCACGATCACCCGTTGACGACATATGTCCGAGTCGCGTATTAGCTTCCCGGCAGAGCCGTACCGCAATTCGTGCAAAATTTCGCGCCGGCCGCGTTCTGTGTGCCACATTTTGGACAGGTAACTGTCGCCGCCGGCTGTTGCAATGTCGTCCCGCAGTTAGGACAGAATTTTGATCCGGCGGGAATCGTAGCTTGGCAATTCGGGCAGGTGATGGTGGCTGGAGCGGCGGCACCGCCAGCGGCTGCGGCTTGCTGTGGCGGCTGGGAGAAGGCGTCGCGCATCGATTGCGCCATCGCCTGACCCATGCCGAGTCCCGCACCGACGCCAACGCCAGTCGAGGTTACGTCGCCGCCCGAACCGGGATTCGTTGCCGCGTCTCCTATCGCTTGCGCGGTCTTGTACTGCATATAGGTCCGCATGTCGCCCAGCGCTGCCATACCGGATCGCTCGTCGATCCGCTGCTGGACCTCTTCGGGTGGGGTGATCGCGGAGATCTGAAATGTCGTCAGCTCAAGACCGAGCCGCTGGAAATTGTCCCCGAGCGCGTTTCGCGCCGACGTGGCGATCTCGCCCGTCATCGACTGGATATCGAGAATCGAGGTCTGGACCGCACCGAGGAGATCATTGAACTCGTTGAGAATGATGCTACGCAAAAACTCCTCGATGGCGCCGGTGGTGTACGCGCCCCGGGTGCCGACGATCTGGTTGACAAAGAGCTGCGGGTCGGCGACGCGCATCGAGTAGGTCCCATAGGACCGAAGTCGAATCATCCCCAGTTCCTTGTCTCGGTAGACAAGCGGCTGCGCGGTTCCCCATTTCATATCCGTGAACTCGCGCATCGAGACAAAGTAGACCTCAGCGGTGAACGGCGATTTCCCACCAAAGGGGAGACCGATCAGCCCGGTCAAGAGTGGAACGTTGTTCGTCGATAGCGTATGACGACCCGGCCCAAAGACGTCGAGGGCCTTACCATCGCGGAAAAAGACGGCCTGTTGCGCCTCGCGAACCACAAGCTGCGAGCCAAGCCGGAACTCCCCAGAACCGGTCTCGGGTACGCGGTGGACGATCTCGTCGGCGTACTCATTCGGATGCTCGATCAAATCAAGGATTGCCATCATCTCTCCCGACCGTGCAAATGCGTTTCCATCAAGCGTAGCCTACGTCGTAAGGGCAAACGCCGCGAGTTCACAGGCTGGCCCCGGGCTGGGGCGATGACTGGGGGCACTGCCCCAACCGCGATGCTCCGGCTAGCTCGGACTGCCCGGTTGATCTGGCCCAGTTTTCACCTCCGCCGCTGGCGAGCCGCTACCGAGCGCGGCGGGGGTGCCTTCTGGGAGGCTGGGAGCGGCCGATGCCCCGGCTTTCAGCGCCGCCAGCTCCGCCTCGACGTCCGCACCTTCGTCCAGCTCACGGAACTGAGCGTCATATCCTTCCTCGCCCACCTCGATTGCCGCGGACGCCTGGGACTCGACACCGCGGATTCGCCGCTCCATCCGATCGAGCTCGCTGGTGGGATCAAGCGGTGAGAACGCGGTGAGTGACGTCGCGACCTGTTGCTGCGCTCGAGCCCGTCGTTGTCGCGCGACCAATGCGTCGCGCTGGCTCACGGTCGCTTGATACTTCGATTCCAGTTGTCGTAGTTGGGTCTTGAGTTTATCCACCGCCTGCCGCTGCACGGACAATTGTTGTTCGTAAACCTGAGAATTTTCATCGCTGTCCCGCTTGCGACGCAGCGCTTCGCGGGCAAGGTCATCCTTCCCGGCGGAGACCGCGCGCTGCGCTTTCGCTCCCCACTCGCTGCCAAGCTGGCGCGTTTCGGTCACGTCGGCTTCAAGCTCTTTTTCCTGGGCGATCATCGTCGCGACATGCTGTCGCGCGGTGGTCATGTTCTCTTGCATGTCGCGCAAGAGCTGATCCAGCATCTTGCCCGGATCCTCGGCTCGGTCGACCAGATCGTTGACATTCGCCTGGATGAGCTGCGATAGCCGGTCCAGTACACCCATCGTCTGTCCTCTCCTCCGTCCGTACCGTCGTCGGTGAGTCAATGTGTGGCGATCCCGCACCTGGCGTCCGCCGTCCTAGTTCAATTGGGCACTCGGCCGACCAAAGATTTCGACGTCGCCCGGATGGACCGAGCGGCCGGCGAATGCCTGTCGTTCCGTGCCCCAGTCGACGATCACGGCCCGAGCTTCGACATCCTGCGCTCTGGTCAACATCGTGAAGCGAACCGGACGTAACCCCGAGGTTCCCCCGATTCCCGTGACCTCTCCGTCTCCTGATCCCGTGCCGCGGGGCGTGTAGGCGACACCGCCGATGGTCTCTGCGCCAGGTTCGGGCGCGGGTGTGACGGGGGCGAGTAGCGCCAGCCCGTCCGCTCCTTGGGCGACGGCGAGCCATTGCTCCTCCGATCCCCCTGTTAACCGGAAGAGTCGGAACGGCATGGGCTGAGCATCGATCGCGATCCGAGCGTCGACGATGTAGTCGTCGCCCAGAATGGCCAGTGCGTCGCCTTGCTGCAGGTCGAACGGTGACGATGTTCCCGCGCTTCGAGGTGCCTGCAGTGCCCGCATGACGCTGGCTTCGGGGGCGGGCTTCGCGGTTTCTACCACCTCGCTCCGCAGATCGAACCGGGCCAGGAGACTCCGCACGACTGCGGTACCTGCGGCAGCGGCCACGGCGAGGTCGCCGTTTCCAGTCAAAGCCGTCTCCAGATCGCCGATCGGCTTGCTGAGCTCGTCAACCCCGGACACCAGACTTTCATCGAATTGGCGGAGTTGGTCGAGGGCGCCGCTGTCGACATCGCGGTCGCCCATCAGGCCGCCATATCCATAGGTTGCGGTGCGCACCCGATCGATAAAGTGGCGAAGTGTGGTCGCGAACTCGTCGACCGGGGCGACGTCGTTGATTCGCCGCTTCGTCGCTAGGTCTCGCGCCACGCGCTCGACGCGGTCCGCCTCGGCGCCATAGACGGTGACCAGGTGCTCCCGGAGCCTCCGGTCCGCGTCGCGACGGTCCTCTTTGACTCGGTAGCCTCGGTAGCCGGGAACCCTATCGAGCAATCCCCCGACGCGCCGCTCTATATCGTCCGCGAAACTCGCTGCCATGCCTACCTCCTGACCATTGATAACGTCCAGGCGTCCGGGCTCACTATTGCCCCTGGAGAAAGATCTCCGCGCCGCAGTACGGGCATTTGATGAGTCCCTTGCCCGCCAGCTCAAGCTGCCCACCACAGTTCGGACATTGCTGCCGGCCCTGCAGCTGCGACGCCTCCACTGAGTACAGGACGCCCTTCTTCCAGTCGACGTAGCCGCTAAAGAGGCCGCGCCCGACCAACGCATAGAGGTCGTCTTGGACGGCCTCCCGTGAGGACTTCATTTCAAGCACAACATCCGCAATGGGAATTTGCCCTCGGGTCGACACGATATCGAGAAGCCTCCGTTGCTGCTGCACCTCGGCCAGCTCACGCGCCTCGGAGCGCCCGCGCAGGAGGAAGTAGATTCCGCCTCCGATCAATGGCAGAACGACTACTCCGAACAGGAAAATGAAGCCGAGGATCGCACCAGATCCTTGCAGCTTGCCCTCGTTTAGGCCGCTTCCAAGCCAACCGAGCGTGGCGAGGCCGATGACCACGCCCGCAACCAGGAGCAACATTCCAACGACGCGTCCAGAGGCAGCCATGAGCCTCGCTTTCTACACCAACATCCCGCGTGACACGCTCGCGACTGCTTCGTCCAGGCACATATCGCGCCCAAAGTTACTCTACACCGTTACCGCTAACTGCACGGCATGTGCCAGGCTCGGCAGCGAGTGCATTGGTCACCGAAGTTCCCGCCCGGTATAGCTGGAGACAGGGCAACTTCATACCGCTCCAGGCGCACCGTGGGCGGTGCGATTGTCCTCGGCGGTCCTGGAGGGAGAGGAACCAGTGGCGGACCGGAGGCAGTTCCCGCTGACCGGGGGTAAGGCGGACGTTTCGTGCGCGCCCTGCCAGTTTCCGTCTTGGGCAATCGCTGTGAGGGCAGCGCCGAAGCCTAACAGCGCGCTTCGTCAATCCAACCCCGCCGGTCTCGGAACGATCGCAAACATGAACTCCCCCTGGCACGCGATCTCCTCGCCAACTGTCGCTGCACCCGTGCCCGTCCCGATGCCCCGCCGAAGCTGACCGAGCGTAACCGTCAGTCGTAGGGTGTCACCGGGCTTGACCTGGCGTCGGAAGCGGACCTTTTCAATTCCCGCGAAGAGCGCCAGCTTCCCCTGAGACTCCCCCGTTGTCAGCAGCGCGACCGCGCCGACCTGAGCGAGCGCCTCGACGATCAGCACCCCGGGCATCACGGGGTAGCCTGGGAAATGCCCCTGGAAAAAGCCGTCGCCCATGCTGACGTTCTTGATGCCAACCGCACGCTTTCCCGGGTCTAACTCAATAACGTGATCGACGAGCAGGAACGGATAGCGATGGGGGATGATGCGCTGAATGTCGCTCGCGTCGAGTTCCCGCCCGTCCGCTGTGGCGTCCGACATCCCTGCCCTTCCTTTGTCGATCGCTCAACCCTTAGTCCTGCCGGCGGCGACACGGCGAATCTCCCTGGTGCAGCGCGGTGGGAGAGTCGTCAGGCTGATCCACGGTAGTCTACCGCCTCGTCGAGCGGCCAGATCGGTCGCCGAATCTTGGTGAACTTTAGTCGAGAGAGATCGGCGCCGGTGATGCCTGGCCCCTCGACGAGGATTACGCGGCGGGCAATCGGCTCGAATGCGGCGCGAAAGTGGCCTTTCCCTTTGAGTCCGAGAACGCGGCAGAGGGCCGGCTCGATGCCGTGCGCGCGAAACACGTTGAGATCGATCGGCGTCTCGGCGCGAGACGTCACGAGTACGTCAACGCTCGCTCCCGCCTCACCTTCCAGTGGGGAACAACGGAGCCGCGCCGTTGGACCGAGATCGACGCCGACGCCTGCCATCATCGGTCCGTCGTTCAGGTAGCGACCGTCGCTGATGAGCGTGACGTAGGCGCGGAGAGGGAGGGATTCGCCATGAAGTTGATCGGTCTTGCCACCGAGTTCCAAGGTGAGGGAGGCGCCTGGTCCCGCCTCGACGCATTGCTTAACGACGTCGGGGTCCTTCACCAACGCCACCGCCGCGCCCTCGACCCGTTCGCGGAAGAGAAAGCGCACCAATTCGGCGCTATCACCGGGGCCTCCCGTCCACGGATTATCCCCGATGTCGACTAGCACGAGTGGTCCCGTCCCGGGCAGCTTGCCGCGGTCCATGTCTCGAATGAGCGCCGCCGCATCCACGAACGGCGTCACGCCACCGAGAAACCCGGCCCGCTGCTGCCACGCCTCCATCGCGAGTTGATCGGCGAGCTGGTTCGCGAGGTCGTGGTCGCCGTCTGTCGTGACCAGGACGCTCAACCCAGCGTCCGCGTTGTCGCCGGCGGGAAACCCGCCAGCAATCGTGACGTTGATGACGCGCTGGTCGATTTCCATCTGCTGTGCGTGGTCGATCAGCGCTCGCATCGGCACCCGGTCAGTCGTCATTCGTTGCGACGTCGGAAGCATTGGCGGCTTGCGGAGCGCGGTGGCCGGGCGGACTTCTCGCCGGATGAGCCGGTCGAGGACGGCGCAGGCTTCCCGTCCTCGCTCGGCCATATCGACGTGGGGATACGTCTTATATCCGATCAACAGATCGCCCAGCGCCACCATCGCTGGTGAAATATTGGCATGGAGGTCAAGCGTCACCACAATAGGGATTGAGTCGCCGAAGACCCGGCGGGTTTCCGAGAGGAGCTCGCTCTCCCCATCGTCGGCGAGCTCAGTCACCATTGCTCCATGTAGCGCCAACAAGATCCCATCGAGTGGACCACTGGCGAGAGCGCGTCGTAGTCCGTCCCGATATAGCGCGGTCACCTTCTCGATCGCGTCGCGGGTGACTAAACCCGACGGGGTGGCCCAGACCGAGATGATCGGAACCAGCGTGAAACCGCGCTCCTCGGCGCCGTCGATGAACCCCGCGATCTCGGAGTTTGTGCCCCGCGCGGTCGCCAGGACTGGTTCGCCGACGAGGAGCCCAGAGGCCTGGAAGGCGGCGAAATCGGTCGGGACCGCGCTGAACACATTGGTCTCGTGAGCGATTTGAGCGACGGCGACGCGGCGCACCATCTCACGTTATCACGGCTGTCGGCAGAATCGGGGAGGACAATGCGACGTCGTCGGACGGCCAAGTTGGCAGTTTGAGGAGCGCGCGCACATCGTCCGGCGTCGCGAGCGGTCGATCGAGCTCCGTCGCAAGTCGCGCAATCCGGGCAACGAGCTGAGTATTACTTGACGCGAGCTCCCCTTTTCGGTAGTAGAGATTGTCTTCCAAGCCTGTCCTCACGTGCCCGCCCATAGCGAGTGCCGCTACTCCGAGCGGAAGTTGCGCCCTGCCGATCCCGCAGACGGACCAGTGAGCCCCGACCGGCAGCATGTCGATAAGATGGATCAACTGCTTGACGGACGCTGGGGCGCCTCCCCGAACCCCCAGAACGAACTGGAACCAGAACGGCGAGCGGAGCGCTCCCTCGTCGATCAGCCGGAGGGCGTTTTGGACGTGGCCCGCCTCGAAGCACTCGATCTCAGGTTGAACACCGTGGCGCGTCATTCGATCAGCGAGGGCCCGCAAGAACTGCGGTGAATTGACAAAGACACGTTCGCCAAAGTTCACCGATCCACAGTCAAATGAAGCGATCTCCGGCGCGAGGTCGATCGGCGCCATTCGCTCCTCGTCGCTTGTCTGACCGGCGCCGCCACCCGTGCTCATATTCAGCACGACATCGCAGCCTTGGGCCTCGACCAGTTGCCGAACCCGTGCGTATCGTATTGGATCGCAGGTAACGAGACCGTCGTCATCCCGGACGTGAATGTGGACGATGGCCGCTCCCGCGTTGCGACACTCAATCGCCGCCGCGGCGATTTCAGCTTCCGTCGTCGGAACGGCTGGATTTTGCGCTTTGGTTGGCCATGAGCCCGTCGTCGCGGCGGAAATGATCACGGGTTGTTGGGCCGAAAGGGTGTCAGAGTTCATCAGCTTCGCCCATTAGGCATGATGCGGTGGCCGTCATCCGTTACCACGGAAGGGGTGATCTTAGCGACCCGCCGCCCGCGACACAAGGTGCCGCGCTCGATGAGGTAACCCGTCAGGCGACGGCTAGTCCGCTCGAACCTCAGGGTGTCGCCGTGACGGGAGCGAGCCGCGATAGCGCGCGGGCGACAATTACACGATCGTCTGGGGGGAGCGGCGCGTCGGCTACCGGCATCCAGCGCCCGTACATCACCGGCGCCAGCTCTGCGCTGTTTCGGCCGGCGACCTTCAGGGTGAGACCGACCTCTCCGTCCTCCGTAGACGTCGAGCCCGCCCAGCCCACGATTTCCGCGTCATTCCCCGTCACCTCACGCGCCCGTCGAAGGGCAGCTTCGGCGAGTGATTCCTCGCTCCCGGCCCCAGCGATCGGCAGGTGGCCGCCGCGTGGGCTCTCGTCCTCGAGGACGAAAACCTCGTGGTCGCACAAGACCACACAGGGAACGCGGGTCGTGCCCTCGAACTCTCGGACGATCTCGGCACGGAGCTTGGCGTAGGTGATGGGAATGAGCTCTGGCAGCACCATTGTCGACGCCACGATCGGCATGAAGTTGGCGTCCCCCTCCCAGCGCGGCACGACGTGCTCATGCAAATGGTCAGCGACCCCGGCGCCGGCAATGCCACCAACATTGATGCCGATGTTGAAGCCGCCGCAGTGGAGGACACGCCGCAGCGCACGGAGGGTCGGCGGCAGGAACTCGGCCATCTCCGCGAGAGCGTCGGGTATCGCGTCCTCTGGACCCGCCACGTGCTCGTTGGGAACAAGCATGAGGTGGCCCGTGTTGTATGGGTAGAGATTCATAATCATGAACGCGTGCCGCCCCCGATGGAGGATCAGAGACGCGACATCGTCGTCGGCATCGCGCCTCCGGCAAAAGATGCAGCCGCCTTCGCTGGCTCCGCCGCCGACGTAGCGCATTCTCCACGGCGTCCACAGCCGCTGCTCGGCACCGATTGACAAACGATCCTGCGGGACGTCCGTGGAGCGATCAGAGGACGCGTGCACGGTGTAGTCCATAGCGCTTGCGGTCCCGAACGCCGCCCGTGCGGGCGGCGGCGTTCGGCCCGCTTTCAACCAACAAACGTGTGGCAGCCCAGCGGTACACGCCTAGCTGCTCGCTCGTGGCGACGCGGAAGCAAGAATGCCAACCGCAGGGACGGCCTCGAAGAACTGGCGGAGGTATGGCTTCTCCCGCAATGACAGCAACTCAGCGTCGAGAAGTTCTTCCGGCGTTAGGGATACGGTCCCGAGGGCCTGGGCGACCAGGGACAGCGTCGCGTGGCAGCGAGCCGCGTGAAACACGAGGTCCGCGTCGGAACGCTCCCACGTATCTGCCTCGGACCGAAGCATCCGCGCGACCGTCGCCGCATTGAGACCTGGCTCCCGTGTCTGCAGCGCAACGTTAGGACGCAACTCCTCCCAGGTGACTCGCGCCCGGAGAGCAGAGAGCAGAACCCAGTAGGTTACCTGGCCCCCTTCGAGGAGCAGATCAGAGCGAAGGTCGTGGTGCCCGTGACTGCCATCGAGGACGCCAGCCAATTCGCGCAGCTCTTCCGGAACGCGTTGGTCGCTATCGTCGGTTGGATCATGGAGCCGCCGCGATGTCTCGGAAGCGCCTTGAAAGTCGTTGTCACGAAGGAATGCGAACGCGCCATAAACGGTCTGACTCGCGGTTTCTAATGCTGCAAGAGCCGGCGGTAGGTTGGAGGAGTCAGCGGCGGACGCTTCAGCGGGCTGCCCGTACACCGCCTCCGGGTCGAACGCTCGCTCATGTGTGACGGTCAGCGTGCCATCCTCGTTCCATTGCCGGTAAAAACATGTTGGGTAGCCGGTGTGGCAAACGGCGCCGACCTGCCGGACCGACAGCAACAGACTATCCTCCTCACAGTTGACGTGGATCGCGTCGACGATCTGCTCGTGCCCCGACGTTTCACCTTTGCGCCAGAGCCGGTTGCGGCTTCGGCTCCAGAAATGCGTTCTGCCCGTCCTCCGAGTGGCGGCCAGCGCCTCCTCATTCATGAACGCGACCATGAGGACCTCGCCCGTCGATGAGTCCTGAACGACCGCCGGGATCAAGCCATCGTCGTCAAACCTCACCGGCAATGGCGAGAGCTCTCCCTGGCCCGTCTCACCGAACGTCATGGCGACCGTCGCACGGGGATGCCGCGGGCTGCGAGGTGATCCTTCGCCTCGCGGACGCGAAACTCACCAAAGTGAAAGATCGAGGCGGCCAGCACCGCGTCGGCGCGTCCGGGCGCGAGCGCCTCAACCAAGTGATCGAGGGCACCGGCGCCTCCCGAGGCGATGATCGGAACGTTCACGGACGCGGCGACGGCTTCGAGCAGCGGCAGATCATAGCCATTCCGCGTCCCATCGCGATCCATACTTGTCAACAAAATCTCCCCCGCCCCGCGTTTCGCCGCTTCACGTGCCCAGACTACGGCGTCCATCGCGGCGGGCCTGCGCCCTCCATGTGTATAGACGCCCCAACCCCGGCCGTCTGGTTCACGCCGCGCGTCGATAGCCACCACGATGCACTGGCTGCCAAATACCTCCGCCCCACGGGTGATGAGGGAGGGGTCCTCGATCGCGGCGGTGTTGACCGAAACTTTGTCCGCGCCCGCCGACAGAAGCTCGCGCATGTCGGCGACGGTGCGGACGCCCCCACCGACGGTCAGGGGGATGAACACCTGGTCGGCGGTGCGCTCAACGACGGCGGTCATGGTCCGCCGGCTGTCTGAGGAGGCGGTAATGTCGAGAAAGACGAGCTCGTCCGCTCCTTCCGCGTCGTAGAACGCGGCCAGCTCCACGGGATCGCCCGCGTCGCGGAGATTGACGAATTCGATCCCCTTGACCACCCGCCCGTCCGTTACGTCGAGGCACGGAATCACGCGGCGGGCGAGGGTTGATCCTTCGCCGCTCGCCATGGTGGTCATAGTATTTGTCGCCAGTTCGTCGAGACTCACCACGTCTTCACCTTCGTGCTTGATGCCGTCGCGATCGCGGCGGCGAGATCGACCCGTCGATCGTATAACGCGCGGCCAACGATCACTCCCGCCGCGCCCACCACCGCGACGTCCGCGACGTCGCCGATCCTGGCGATGCCACCCGAGGCGATGACGTCAACGTCGAGCCTGTCGACGAGCGCGCGGAGGCCGGCCAAGTTCGGTCCCTTTAGGGTGCCGTCACGTGCAATGTCGGTGTAGATGAAGTGTCTGACTCCCTCGCCCTGGAGGCGTTCAGCGACGTCGACGGCGATCGTGTCCGTTTGGTCCAACCACCCCTCGGCGGCGAGGCGGCCGTCCCGGCTGTCAAGGGCGATCGCAATGGAATCCGGCCAGCGGGCGAGCCCGCGCCCGACGAGGTCGGGCGAGCGAAGCACCGCCGTGCCCAGCACGACCCGATCCACGCCATGGTCGAACGCGGCGGCAAGGTGCTCCTCCAGGCGCAGCCCACCGCCGAGCTGGATCGGGACGTCGACCGCGGCCCGGATGCGCGTCACAGCGTCGACATTGACGGGTTCGCCAACCACCGCTCCATCGAGGTCGACCACATGCAACCACTCAGCGCCCTCGGCGACCCAACGTTGGGCCGCCTCGGCGGGATCGGCGTCGTAGGCGGTCTCTCGGTCAAAATCCCCTTCGACCAGCCGCACGCACCGTCCGCCTCGGATGTCGATTGCTGGGTAGACGATCATGATCTAACGGCAGGTCGCTGGAAGCTAGGATCGCCCACCTGGGCGACGAATGCCCGGATGAAGGCGAGACCGTCGTTACCGCTCTTCTCAGGGTGAAATTGAGTACCCCAAACGTTGTTGCGAACGACGACACTTGGGAACAAATCGCCGTACTGCACGTTGGCGGCTATATCGCGACTGTCATCAGGCTCCACGACGTAGGAGTGCACGAAGTAGTACTCACGTGCATCGCCCGCCGTGCCGAGCGGACCGTCGCGTACGATCTTGGACTGATTCCATCCCATGTGCGGCACTTTGACCGTCCCGGATAAGGGCCGAACGCGGCCGGGAAGCAAGCCGAGACCGGCCGTATCGCCTTCGGCTTGATGGCCAAACAGGAGCTGCACCCCAAGGCAAATGCCGAGGAACGGCGTGCCATCGGCGACTGCGCGCTCGACCGCCGGAATGATTCCCAGCTCGTGAAGTCGTTTCATCGCGGTCGCGGCCGCGCCAACGCCGGGCAGCACAACCCCGTCGGCGCTCCTCACCGTCGATGGATCCGCCGCCACGACAACCTCGGTACCTGCCGCTTCCAGGGCACGGCAAATCGACCGCAGGTTGCCGGCGCCGTAGTCAATGACGGCGATCATGCCAGGACTCCTTTCGTCGAGGGGATCAGCGCCGGGTCGCCAGAGAGCAGAGTGGCCGCACGGAGAGCGAGCGCACCCGCTTTGAAAATCGCCTCCGCGGCGTGGTGAGCGTTCCGGGCCCGGAGAAGATCGATATGAATCGTCAACGCCCCGTTGAAGGCTAGCGCGCGCCAGAACTCCTCAACGAGACTACCGGCGAAATCCACGCCGATCACCGGCTCGGGCATGACCGCCTCAAAATGGAGAAATGGTCGCCCCGAGCAATCGATCACAACACGTGCCAACGCCTCATCGAGCGGCGCGTACGCGTGACCGTAGCGCTGAATGCCCGCGCGGTCGCCCAACGCCTGACGCAGCGCCTGACCGATGGCGATCCCAACGTCCTCGACCGTGTGGTGGGGATCCATTGCCGCATCGCCCCGGCATCGGGCCTGCAGCCCGAAGCGTGCGTGCCGCCCGAGCGCGTCAAGCATGTGGTCGAAGAACGGGACGCCAGTCAACGCGCTGACGTCGCCGCCGGCAAGATCGAGCGAGACGGCGATCTCGGTTTCGAGCGTAGTCCGCTCAACGAACCCGCGGCGAATAGGAACTACCGCTTGATTCACGGCCGCGCTCCCATTTCGTCGAGCGCGGCGGTCAATTCGTCGAGAAGAACCATGTTTTCCTCCGGCGTGCCGGTTGACACCCGCAGGCAATCGAGCAAACCGAGCTCGGGCCGGCCAAAGTACCGGACGAAGACACCCCGGTTCGCCAGGCGCGCGACGATGGGCGCCGCGGAGGGCACGGGAAGGCGAACGAGGAGAAAATTCGTCATCGAGGGGAACGGCGCGACTCCTGGGAGGCTACTCAGGCGCAATGCCAACGCATCGCGGTCGGCGACAATGCGGGCAACGATCTCCGTCAAGTAGGGGAGGTCGTCGAGTGACGCGATCGCGGCCGCGCTCGAGGCTGCCCCGACGTTGCCGAATGCCGGCATTACCCGCAAGAGGTGGGGCATCAACGCTTCCGGAAAGACGCCATAGCCGACGCGCAGCCCCGCCAACCCGGCGAATTTGCTCATCGTCCGGAGAATGGCGACGTTTGAGTAGCGCGCCATCAGGAAACGATGGGACATACCCGCGAACTCCGCGTACGCCTCATCGACGGCGACCAGGCACGCTGCCTGGGCGACGATCTGCTCGACATGACCGGGATCGAACAGTGTTCCCGTAGGGTTGTTTGGATTACAAACGATCACGAGCTTGGTCCGACGATCATTCGCTGCGATGATGGCGTCAGGGTCGAGCTGAAAGTCTGGGGTCAACGGAACGTTGACGACGTCGGCCCCGTGGATGGCGAAAAGGGTGCGATAGACGCCAAAAGTTGGCTCGGAAATGATGACGCGGTCCCCAGGTTCGATCAGCAACAGGGCCAGCGTGTTGAGGACGTCGTCGAGACCTGCGCCCGGCACCACCTGGCTCGGCGGCGCCCCGATGTAGCGGCCAAGCGCAGTCCGGAGCTGGCCGGCGTCGATCTCCGGGTACCGGTGAAAGGCATCAAACCCCGCCAGAGCTGCGCGGGCTTTGGGCGACGGCCCATAGGGAGACTCGTTCCAGTCGAGCCGGATGACGCGCTCCGTCGCGGTCGCCGGCGGCTCCTCGCGGACATACGCTGGGATCTCGCGCACCGCTGGACGAATGAGCGCGCGGAGATCGACGTCGGCGCGAGTGTCAGCAACTTGCGGCACGCGTAGCTCCTGTGGTGCTGTGTCTAACTTCCGCCAGTGGATGAGGAAACAACGCTCTGCGCGAAGTGAGGCGCCGAAAGGCGCCAGGAACGGCACGCGAGTGAGCGGCAATCATAGCGGATCGATCGAAGCGTGCGCGCCGTGAGGGGCGAAGCGCGCGCGGCGCGCTGTACGAGCGGGCATGCGGGACGGATGGTCCACGCGCTCGAAAGCGCTGACTCGACCCAACACCGCGGTGCCCGAATCTTGCGGTTCATGGGTCCGATGGACCTTAGAGCATCAGCTTTTCCAGGGATGAGACGAGAATCTCCGTCGCTCCAGCCGCGCGCAGCCGCTCGATCGACTCCCAAAAGAGATCTTCTTCAATCGCGGTATGAACCGCCACCCAGCCGGGATCGGCGAGGGGAACGATCGTCGGGGCCTTGAGGCCCGGAACGACCGCGCGAATTGCCGGGAGCGCCGACTCGGGGGCGTTCATCATCAGGTACTTGTAGCGCTTGGCCGCGCGCACGGCCTTGATCCGCATCAGGAGGCGGTCGATGTTCGCGCGGCGCTCCGGGTCGGCGAGCGCGGCTGGATGCGCGGCCAAAACCGCCTCGGATTCAAGAATCGTGGAGATGACACGGAGGTCGTTCAACATCAACGTTGACCCGGTCGCCGTCAGCTCAACGACCGCATCGGCCAGGCCGAGCGACGGCGCGACCTCGACCGAGCCGCTCAACGTTATGATCTCCGGCTGACCCCCGAGCTCGGCGAAGTACCGGCGCGCCGATCCTGGATAGGACGTGGCGATTTTTCGAGAAAGCAGGTCGGTGGGCGCGCGATACGGGGCGTCGCGCAAGACAGCGACGATCAGTGCGCAGTAGCCGAAACCGAGGGGAAGAATCTCCTCCGTCGCGGCGTTCTCCTCGTGGATTAGATTTCGGCCGACGATCCCGAGGTCGACCGTTCCGGACGCGACATACTCCGGAATATCGTCATCTCGTCCGTAGAGAATCGACAACGGAAAGTTGCGACAATGCGAATAGAGCCGTTGCCCGTAACTCTCAAATTCGAGACCAATCGCGTGAAGGAGATCAAGCGTATCCTCGGTCAGGCGCCCGGAGCGTTGAACGGCCAGCTTCAATCGAACGTCGCCGGAGCGGTCGGACCCGACGGCCTCGATGAAGCTCGGATTGAAAGTAGACATGATCGAGCAACGGTCCTTAACCTAAGGGCAAAAAGTCCAGCCAAGCGGGCGACAAGCGACTGATGTGTACCATGGGCGCGACGGCGACACAACCATCGTGACGGCCCGCGGACGTGTCAGGATCGTCGACCCGGCCCGCTTGAACGACCTTCGGGCGCTGCGATGTTCAACTGACCCGGGCGAGACAAGTTGAGGAAGGGTTGGGCGGGATGCACTCGAAAGATGCCGCGCTGCTGCTGGCGCGGACGCAGGCCGGTTATTACCTCATCACCGGCATTCTACCGCTGGTGAGCATGCGAGCGTTTGAGGCTGTCACGGGTCCGAAGACCGACCGCTGGCTCGTTAAGACGGTCGGTGCATTGGTCACCGCCACCGGCGCGAGTCTCGCATTGGCGGCTCGAAGGCGAACGCTGCCGCCCGAGCTTGCCCTCGTTGCCGCGGGTAACGCGGCGGCGCTGGCGGTGGTCGACGCTGTCTACGTTCGGAAGGGCCGCATTTCTCCGATCTATCTGCTAGATGCGGTGGTCGAAGTGCCGTTCGTGATTGGGTGGGTCGCCGCCTGGCGACGGGGACTGTTGGACCGCTAGTGTGGAATCGGGGGAACGGATTCGAGCGGGAGTGGGCGTGAGCCGCTTTCGTGAACGAGCGACACGCCAGGGGTAGGCGGTTCATTGACACCGGAAGGTGGTGCGATGCTCGTTCGGACGATATGAGAACTTTTGCCGGAGGCGCAGATGCCAGGGACGCGGCGCGTTTCCCTCAGCGCTGAGGATAGGAGGCAAACCACCTCCTGCGATCACCCCACCGCCGATAGTGCCGCGTCGATCTCTTCTGCGACCAAGGGATCAGCTTCCAGACGACGGCAGTGGTCCAAGGCGTGGGTCGCGTCTCTGCCGCCGAGACGCCCGAGCGCCCAGGCGGCGTGACCGCGAACAAGAGGCTCATCATGGTCGCGCAACGCCGTCGCCAGGTGCGAGACGTCCTCGTCGGTGCCCAGGTTGCCGAGCGCGACCGCCGCGTTGCGTGCCATTCCGCGGCGCTTCGCCCGGGTGACAGGGGTTTCCCCGTACGTAGCACGGAATGCCTCAGCGGGCATGTTCAACAAACGACGGAGCGATGGGTACGCGTTCTCGATCGAGCGCGGGAGAAACGCCGGGTTCAGAACGGGACGAGCGGCCTTCGTATAGGGGCACACGTCCTGGCAGACGTCGCAGCCGAAGACCCAGTCGCCGAGCAGGGGCCGAAGCTCTTTCGGGATGGCGCCCCGCTGCTCGATCGTCTGGAACGAAAGACATCGGGGAGTGTCGATCGTGTATGGGGCGACGATCGCTCCCGTCGGACAGCGATCGAGGCAGATTGAGCAGCGACCGCAGTTCTTCTCAAGCGGCGCGTCAGGTTCGAGGTCAAGGTCGAGGAGCAGTTCGCCAAGAAGCACCCATGATCCGTGTCCCGGGACGATGATGCAGGAATTTTTGCCGTACCATCCCACGCCCGCGCGCGCCGCGACCGCCCGGTCAACGATCCGCGCGGTGTCAACCAGTTGACGACCCTCCACGGAATGATCAACCAACGCTTCAATCGCCGATTGAAGTGCCCGCATCCGCTCCTTGAGCAGATCGTGGTAATCGACGCCCCAGGCATAGCGCGCGATGCGGCCGCGCGGAACGCCGTCCTCCGGCTTGCCGCGATCGATGGTCCAATAGGCGATCGCGACTGACAAAATCGAGATAGCGCTCGCATGAAGGTTGCGCGGGACGGTCGAGAACCGTGCCCGCTCCGGCGTAAACCAGTCGAGTCCCTGAACGTGACCGGCCGCGATATGGCGCTGCAGCGGCGCATCCAACGCGCCAAATGGCTCCGCCGTTGTCACCCGGGCGACCGTCAAGCCGTGCTCCGCCGCCAGTCGCTTCACCCGCTCAGTCAGTTGCTGGCGCGGCGACCGGGCGCCCACGAGGGGCAGCGGCGAGATCTGACTGGCAACTATTTGACTACTCATAACGCGAAGTATCAGTCCGCCTCCCGCGGCTCGACAATTTGCCTGAGCCTTCCGGACGTCCTGGATCTCTTCCGGCCGAGTACAGCGCGGCACGCGCCGCGGGGCGAACGGCGAGGACGAGGCCCACGGTTCAACGCGATGTTCGCCCCAATCATGAACCGCTGAACCTCGTGAAAGTTGGTCCCCGGCACGATTGACGCGGCCCTTGCTCGAGCCGGTGCTTGTCTGTCGTGTCAGCTTTCGGCCACGCCTTGGCGAACCGTGCCGCCCCCTGATTACGCTATGGTGGTGAGGCGTTGATCCAGGTCGTTGGGGGAGGGCGCGCTACCTCGTCGCTAATGTCTCTCGGAGCGCAACGAGAGAGAGGGCTGGCGATGGCCCCTACGGGCGCGCAGGATACGTCGAGGTACCGTTCAAAGATGGAGTTGAAATAGAGATGGAGCACGTGCTGGCCGTTCTCGGCGGAATCGCGCTCATCGTGGTCATCCTGATCGACGCGTTCGAAACGATCGTTCTGCCGAGGCGCGTGACCCGGCGGCTGCGAGTAACTCGATTCTTCGCCCTCGTGAGCTGGCGACTCTGGTCAGGCGTGGCGGGTCATCTGCCTGGCGGCACCGAACGCGAGGGCTCGGGCAAACGGGATCGGCTGCTTGGCGTCTATGGGCCCCTGGTGCTCGTGCTGCTTGTCGCGCTTTAGGCCGCCGGATTGGTCGCCGGCTTCGGAGCGCTGCTCTGGGGCTCTGGCGCCGCGATGGCCGGAACGGGCGATCACCCAGGGTTCGGGACGATGCTCTACGTGAGCGGGATCACTCTTTTTACCATCGGATTCGGTGACGTCACGCCACGCGATGCTCTCGGTAGGTTCCTTAGCGTCGCCGAGGGCGCGACCGGATTCACCTTCCTCGCGATCATCATTAGCTACCTACCGACGATATTCTCCGTGTTTGCACAGCGCGAGACGGAGATCACATTGCTGGACGCGCGGGCGGGATCGCCACCCAGCGCCATCGAACTGTTGAGCCGGCTCGGTCTCGGTGAGGAGAGGGGACTCGACGAACTTCTCCGGGAGTGGGAACGCTGGTCGGCGGAGGTGTTGGAGAGCCACCTCTCATACCCCGTCTTGTCATTCTTTCGCTCCCAGCACGAGAACCAGTCCTGGCTTGCGGCGCTAACACTCGTCTTGGACGCCTGCTCCCTGGTCATCGTTGGTATCGGTGGACCCACCAATCTCTTCCGCTCTCATCAAGCTCGCCTCACCTTTGCCATGGCGCGCCACGCGGTTGGCGACCTCAGCCAGATCCTTCGTGCTGACCCGGAAGCGCTTCGTCCCGACCGGCTGCCACCGGCTGACCTCGCTCAACTACGAGCCAGACTCGACGACGCCGGGATGCCGCTGAGAGGGGGCAGTGACGCTGACCAACAGCTGACCGCGCTTCGGAACTTGTATCAGCCCTATGTGTGCGCGATGTCGCGCGAATCAATGCTGGCCCTGCCTTCCTGGATTCCTGATGAGAATCACCCGGACGACTGGGAGACGACGGCCTGACAATGGGACCAGACTGAGGTAGTAGCGGCGATGACTCGCGCGGAAACCGAGTCATCTTCCAGGGATTAATCGGATGACCGGGGTGAGTGCGCCGATAGAGCGTTGGTTGGCCAAGCCGGTGGATACGCCGTCGACGCGGTGCGGTCCTTTCTTTTGGCGTCTTGCTGGGCGCTCCTATGCGACCGGGTCATCACCAAGATACCCGCGTCTGGTTGGCAAAATCTCGCTATCTCTGGCATCCGCGGTTTCCGCTTGGGGCGACCGTCCAGTCTCCGCGTACCCTCTTGGCGGTTCGCAGGGGTGGTCACCGGCACACATTGGCTGCCACCGGCGGTGTTGGGATCGCAGTGGTCCGGCACCAAGATTTGCTGCCCGAGTCGCAACGCACTCCCTTGCTATCGCCGTACCGCTGACGATCTAGGTCGCCCGCAGACCATCATAGGGGGCATCACCCGGTACCGAAACGCCAGTAAGACGGAGCGGAGCCCACGTTCATTTCCCTAACCCTGGTCTCGGCGATTAGCGGCAAACCCATTCGCCGCGTCGCCCAACCGACCACATCCAGCCTGCCGCGTTCGCGTTAGCTCGGGGGTCGAAGACATCGCGGTCTCCATAGGGCGTCGATTGCCACGTGCTGTCGATGAATTGGAACAGCCCGTAGGAGCCGGACGGGTTGACCGCGTAGGGGTCGAGATTCGACTCGCACTCCGCCACCCGGAGCATGTCGGCTCGTGGCTGGCGGTAGCGGTCAGCCGCGTCGTAGATGATCTGGATGATCTCTTGCCGGCTATAGACACGTCGCGCTTCGGTGCCCCGCGGCGATGTCGCTGGCGTGGGGCCGGCTGGCATACTCAGAGCGTCGGTCGCCACCCAGCCAACTTGGCCGTCGTACTCAACCCGCACGAATCCGCTCTCCATGACGCCGGTCAGGGAGACGGGATCACCTGCCGGAATTGTCGCCAGCGCGTCGTACGAAGCGCTCGGCCCTGATCGGAGCGTGAGGTCAGTCGCGGGGTACGCGATCCCGGACCCGGGACCGCCGACCGCGACCGGCGTCGTTGGGGTTGCGGTCGGAGCAGCGGCGATGCTTGGCGATGTCGTAGTCGTCGGATCAGGGGGCGCCGTTGGTTCTGGTTCCACCGGCAGCGGCTCGGTGAGCAGGGAGGACTCGATCCAACCTTCGATCCCCATAAAGTCGGCGGAAACGAAGCCGTTCACGTACCTCCCGGTGCGGGTAACGGTGCTTCCCGCGGGTACCGAAAAGACGACGTCATCGCTCCAATGGGGCCCCGCCAGGAGGCTGGCTCCGGATGACGCCGTGGCGGGACCGGTCACCGTTGGGATTGGGGTAGTGGGTTCTACCGGCTCGGTCGTTGAATCAACAGATAACACATCCGTTGGAGCAGCCTTCTCCTGAAGCACCTCCGTCGGATCCGGCACCACCGTCGGGACCGCGGCGACCTCTGTTGGAACGGCGGTAGCCGCAGCGGCCGGGGGCGCGCTCGCCGGTGTCTCGCTCGTTGGCGCAACTTCGACCGGCGCCGCAGGCGGCGGCTGCGCCGGAACGGCGGTCGGCACCGCGGAGTCGTTCGCCGCGCCTCCTTCCAGCGCGGGAGGAGCTATCAGATCGTCCTTGACGATGACCAGGTCGGCGGCGGGCGCCCACCCGGCGGTGCCGCTATAGGTGACCGGGTAAAAGTCGCCCTGTGGCGGTCCATCAATCGAAAGCGCCGCGCCGGCGGGCACGACAAGGAGAACCATCGAATCGGGTGAGGCCCCGTCCCTCAATGGGAGATCGGCAGCGGCGCTAACTGCGGCCGCTCTCGCGACCGGCGTGTTGACACCTAACGACCAGAACCAACCACCGATCACGAGCGAGCAGCACATGACCAACAGTGGGAATCGCGACATGGGGCAGCCCTCCCCGTAGCGTCCCGTGGGACCGAAACCCTAACGTCAATGCAAAGCAAGGGTGCGGACAGCATCGTAACCTGAAACTGAGCGATGATCAATATTTGACCGATAGTCAAGGGGCCAAGAGCATGCTTTAAATCGCACCCTCGCAACTAATAGTTACGTAAGAAAAACGTTAGGTAGCGGCCTATGCAATCACGTCCGGTCGTCCGTGGGCGCGGTTTTGGCTCGCCGTCCGATTTCGCCGGACGGATCGGTTCGGCACACTCGCGAGACGCGATTACGTGCCTGGGAGACGGATAACCGTCTTACCGACGCCTTTACGTTGGATCGGAGATGCCGAGACGAGGCGGGTCGTCATTGCCCCACGCGGTCAGCAGGGCCACAGCAAGTGAGCCCGTCGCGTCTCCCCGGCGGACACCATCGCGGCCGCCGAAGCGGTACGCTGACCGATCAGTGCCACGTGCCGCGCTCGGCCGACTCTCGACCGCGCTCGATTGCCGCGGAGCTACCCACGTTGTTCGTGGCTGATTCGCCGTCAGCCGCATCATCGCGTAGTAGCGCCTCGACCTCCGCTCGCGACGGCAAGGATGTCTGAGCGCCGAAACCTTGAATCGCAAGCGCGCCCAGCGCATTCGCGAAGCGGCCGATATGGGGCCAGTCCCACCGGAGCGCCACTCCCCAGGCTACCCCGGCGGCGAAGGCATCACCCGCCCCGGCCGGATCGACGACAGACGCGGCAAAGGCCGGGAGTTGCCAACTGTCGCTGAGCGTCACGACTCGGCAACCGGTCTCGCCGCGGGTGATGACCGCAGCCCGCAAATTCGCGCCCACCATGCGCGACTGAAATGCGGCGGTGGCATCGCTCACGGACCAGGTTCCGGTCACCGCCAACGCATCCCGCTCGCTTCCGACCACGACGTCGTGGCGGAGTGCGAGGTCGAATCCATCGTGAATAGCCGGATCGGCGAGATAGGTCAGTAGGCCGATGAGCCGCGCGCGAGGGGAGGTATGGGCGGGCAGGTCAAGGAGGAAGCGACGCAGCGGAACGTCAACGACGTCGAGCACGACGGCATCGTGGTCGAAGAGCCCAGCGATGTCTAATCTATCGCCACGCGCGAGTTGGGCACCGTGATGCCAATAAATCGTACGGTCGGGAGGCTCGCGGCTGACGACAACCGTCGCCCCGTCGGACCGCTGGCCCCGGCGCACTCCGATCCATCGCGTGTCAACGTTCTCCGCCTCAAGCGAGCGTCGAATCGCCTGACCGTCGGCATCATCGCCAACCACGGTCGCGATGGTGACAACCGCGCCGAGCCGAGCGAGCGCCACCGCCGTGTTGGCACTCGTGCCTCCCGGCGCCGACGACTCTGCGGTGACGGATACATGCTCCCCCACACCTGGATACCGCTCTACGCCGACCAGGCGATCCCAACTGGCAATCCCAATGACCGCAATCCGCGGCGCGCTCTCGCTCACGGGCGGCGAATCAGAAGGACGCGTGCCGGGGCGCCATCCCCGGCAGCCAGCTTGAGCGGCAAACAGACAAGATCGTAGGCGCCCGCTTCGATACCCGAAAGATCGAGCGTTTCGATGATGAGTACGTCATTGCCCAGCAGGGCAAGGTGCGTTAGGCGGTTCGCGGCGCCGAACGGACCGATCGAGAGATAGTCGATGCCGACCAGTTTGACGCCGCGGTCGATCACCCACTGCGCGGCGTCCGGAGACAGGCCGACATAGTCCTCGCGAAAGGAAAGACGTTCCCGCCCTGACCAGTTCTGCCAGATCGTCGAGTTCGCCGTCCGCAGAAGTAGGCGCGTCGTTCCCTTAGGGATCGCCGCGGCCACGAGGTGTTTCCGCTCGATCACCGTCACCTCATCGGGAATGCGCGCGACGAAGCATGGACCCGACCATCGGCTGAGCGGGATATCCCGCATCGTCCTACCGTCGTCGATGAAGTGCCAAGGCGCGTCGACGTGGGTCCCGGCGTGACTTGAGAGCGCAACCCGGGTCACATTGCTTGGGTCGCCGGCCGCTATCCGGCGGAGTGGCGTGACCTCAGACGGCGGATGAGTCGGCCACGTTGGGACCTCGGCGGAGAAGGAAAGGGTGACGTCAATCACCACGCGGGCATCGCTCATGGCGCCAAGCGCGCGGGAGAGTGAATCGACGCTCATTGCCCAACCCCCATCGGGTCGTGCTTCCCGTCGCGGATCAGCAGCACGCGGGCTGGCGCGCCGTCACCACCGGCGAGTGGAAGTGGCAGACACATTAGTCCGTATTCCCCCGGCTCGATCCTAGTTAAATTCAATGCCTCGATAATGAGGATGTCGTTACCGAGGAGCGCGCGATGCGTCTCATGCTCGGCGTCGGTGAATGGCTCAATTGAGAGGTAGTCGATGCCGACCAGTTTGATTTCCCGCTCGATCAGCCATTGCGCTCCCTCGGCGGAAAGAGCCACGTAATCAGTCGTGAACGAAGCCTTGCCTGGTCGCCAGAGCTTCGAGTTGGCGGTCTTCAGGAGGAGCCGCTCCGTCCCAGGGGGAACTCGGCCCTCCAAGTGTTCGGGTCCAATCCGCTGAGCGTCATCGGGCACCGCCAGAACGAAACACGGTCCCAACCACCGGTCGACGGCAACCGCATCGAGGGTCATCCCGTTCGCGAAAAAGTGTCTCGGCGCATCGACGTGGGTACCGCTATGACTTGAGAGCGTCAGCCGCGAAACGTTCGCGGTGTCTCCCTCGCCAATTTGAGCCAGCGGTTCGACTGAAACGTCGGGATCACCCGGCCACACCGGAAGGTCGGGTGAAAGGGGAACCGTGACATCGAAGACCTCGGCGCCTTCGGGGATCACCTGCATGCGCTCTCCTTGTCGACGCGAGCCGTCGACATGCCCCGGCTCGACGTTTGCCGCTCGAACGCTTCTACCGTAACACCAACGTCTTGCGCCGCATACGTCTTTGCCGCGCCTCGTCACTTGAATGACGCGTCACGCTCGCGGCCCAGCTGGCTGCCGGGTGAAGACGTACCCAACAGCCGCGATCGCCACGATCAAGCCGGCCATGACGGCGCTGCGCGGCATCGTGTCGCCGATGACGACGACGCCCAACCAAAGCATCGCGAGGTAGAGCATCAATCCACCGGAAATAGCCACCACGTGCGAGAAGTCATCCTTCGGTCTCGGGTCTCGCGGCGGGCTGGACCGGCGTTGGCTGGATGACGTTGATTGGGCTTTCCTTCGACTCATGACGCGACCTCACCGAGAGAACATCGCTGTCAGCAAAACGGTTGGCCTTCATAGCATAAGACGGTTCATAGGCCGGTCGCCACGGGTAGCGTGCCGCAACCATGACTTGGACTGTTGACCCTCCCGATTCCGATCCGTATGCTGGCACCTCAACCCGCGGGAACAAAAGCTCGTCAGGCAGGAGGACCCCCTTGACGCCCCACGCTGATATGGCCTCGCTGACCCTACCCGGTCTTCCCGGCGTCACCCTCGATCTCAACGTGCCGTGCCACATGCGGGATGGCGTCACCCTCGTCGCCGACGTCTACCGGCCGGCGGAGGGGGGTCCCTTTCCGGTGATCTTGATGCGACTGCCGTACGACAAAACCCAGGCGGAAACCGTCTTCTACGGTCACCCTTCCTGGTACGCGCGCCACGGCTACCTTGTCGTGGTTCAAGACTGCCGGGGTCGCTGGGGCTCGGGGGGAGAATGGTATCCGTTTCGCGACGAGGCAGCCGATGGGTACGAAACCATCGAGTGGGCCGCGCGTCTGCAGGGCGCGAACGGTCGAGTCGGCCTCTACGGGGCTTCATACGCCGGCGCGACGCAGCTCCTCGCCGCCACCCTTCGCCCACCGAGCCTCGTCACGATCTGTCCCGCTGTGACCGCCTCGCAGTACTACGACGGCTGGACCTACAACTACGGCGCCCTTGCGCTGGCCTTCGCCGCTTCCTGGACGACCGATCTCGGTCGCGACACCGCCCGCCGCCGCGGAGATGCCGATGCGTTTGTCGCGCTGAACGACGCGTTTGCGAACGCGATATCCTGGTACTCCCATCTCCCTCTCAAGACCTATCCGCCGCTCGTGACCGATATGACCCCCTATTTTCGTGACTGGCTCGACCACCCTACCTACGACGACTACTGGCGACGCTGGAGCATCGACGAGGACTATGGAAGGATCACAGTGCCGGCCCTCCACATCGCCGGTTGGTACGACGTTTTCCTCTCGGGGTCGGTCAAGAATTTCGCCGGCTTGCGCCAATCCGCCGGCAGCGAGGACGGCAAACGTGGCCAAAAGTTGCTGATCGGTCCGTGGATGCATTTTCCTTGGGTGCCCGCGGACGGGTCGGACGATTCCCAGGCGTCATCGCCCGTCGTCGATGATTGGCAGCTCCGCTGGTTTGACCAATTCCTCAAGGGAGAAGCGAAGGGCGTGCTCGACGCGCCAGTAACCATCTATGTCCTCGGGGACAATCGCTGGCGCGATCTCGACGCCTGGCCTCCGACGGGATCGCGGCTAACTCCCTATTATTTGCATAGCGGAGGACACGCGAACGGTCTCTACGGCGATGGGGCGTTGTCGATTCAGTTGCCCGAATCCGAACCGCCCGACACCTACGCCTACAACCCCTCGGCGGCAACCCCGAGCCTGGGTGGTCATTCCTGTTGCTTCCAGGCTGTCGCGCCGATGGGCCCGGCCGATCAGCGGCCAACTGAGTCCCTCAATACCGTATTGGTCTACACGACGCCACCCCTCACCGATGACGTCACACTTATCGGCGACGCGAGCGTGACACTCTACGCGGCGTCCTCCGTCGTCGATACCGATTGGACGGCGCGCCTCTGCCAGGTCGACCGAGCTGGTCTATCGACCAACATTCAAGAGGGCATCGTCCGCGCCCGTTACCGTGACTCGCTGACGAGCCCAAGTCCGATCGAGCCGCATGGCGTTTATCGCTACCAGATACCGCTCGGTCCGGTCGGAATCCGTGTCCCCGCGGGGTACCGCCTTCGACTGACGGTGTCGAGCAGCGACTTTCCGCAGTGGGACCGAAACTTGAACACCGGCGGACCCCTGTTCGACGAGGGGCCGCTCGCGCCCGTGGTCGCCACCCAGCTGATTCTGCACGATGCGGATCACCCGTCGTGCCTAACGTTGCCAATCATGAGCGAGATACCTTGATCAGGGTGCGAAGGCACCCAACGCCGGCGTCTTTTTACAACGAACGATCACGCGCCAGACGCCCCGAAATCATCCCCTCAAATTGTCGTCGAGGAGGTAACGGTCAACGTGGCGCAGCCGGCGAGTGACATCATCATCATCGGCGCCGGGGTTATCGGCTCCGCGATTGCCTACGAGCTGGCTCGCCGCGGCCAACGCGTGACCTTGATCGACCGCGGTCCGATCGGGGGCGAAGCCTCGTGGGCGTCAGCGGGCATCATCTCCGCGCCTAACCGGCTAGACATGCGACCAGAGCGGATCGAGATCGGCCGCCGCAGTTTGGAGCGGTATCCGTCGTTGGTGGCCGAGCTGGAGGACCAAACTGGCCTCGCGATCGAGTATAGGCGTCCTGGGGAATTGACCGTCGCTGTCGACCTCGAACACGCTGAAGCGGAACGGGCGCGTGCCTCTTGGCAACGGTCGCACGGTTTTATCGTCGATGAGCTCACTCCCGCTGACGCGCGCAACTTCGAGCCCGCCCTTCCACCGGTTCTTGCGGCGGCCTGGTTTACGCCCAACGTCGGCTCGCTCTCGGTCCATCGCCTGACGCGGGCGCTCGCCAATGCCGCCGCTCTGCTTGGAGCAACCGTGCTCCCTGACACGCCGGTCGGTGAGGTGACGTCTCGCGATGGCCGAGTGGACGGGGTGCGGCTGTCCGACCGAGTGCTCCCAGCGGAAACGGTCGTCCTGGCGACCGGTGCCTGGACACGATTTTTCGGGGAAACCCTCCGCGTCTCGCTACCGACCAAGCCGGTCAAGGGTCAGCTCATCGCCTTTGCCAACGCTCCGGCCCGGCCCAGCCACGTCATCGCTGGCCATGGCGGATACGTTCGGCCGCGTGGGGATGGAACGACATTGGTTGCGGCTACCGAGGAAGAGGTGGGGTTCGACCGGCGGGTGACCGGGGAAGGTGTCTCCTGGTTGCTCGATTTGACCCGGACGCTCTGTCCCGTCCTTCTGCAGGGTGAGGTCGTCGAAACCTGGACCGGGCTTCGCCCAGGCTCTGACACACGGGAGCCGTTGATTGGACCGGTCCCTGGGTACCAGGGACTGTGGGTAGCCGCCGGGCACTTCCGCACCGGCGCGAAGGAGGCTCCGGCGACCGCTGAGCTCGTCGCCTCATCGCTGCTCAGTGGTTCTGTAGACGCGGTGCTGGCGCCGTTCGCGCCTCCCCCAGTCGAGCCTAAACGGTGACCGTCAACGGAAGATTGCCTACGCTGCACGATGCGCATCTCCGCCCGAGCCGCGTCCCGGACGGGTACGACGGCCGCGTTGACGAGAGGAATGGACGTGACTGATCGGGCTGAGCGCAGCGTGCTGGCGGTCCCCGCCTCGAACCAACGAATGATCGACAAGGCGCTGGCCTCGGACGCCGACGTCGTCTTTCTCGATCTCGAAGATGCCGTTGCCCCCGACCGGAAGGTCGCGAGCCGCCGTTCCGTGATCACGGCGTTGCAAGGGCTCGATTGGAGGGGCAAACCGCGTCTGTTCCGGATGAACGCGCTCGACACCCCGTTTTTCTACGGCGACCTGATCGAGATCGTGGAAGAGGCTGGCGACACGCTCGACGTCATTGTGATTCCCAAAGTCAACAAACCGGAAGACGTCTACGTCATCGAAACCTTCCTTACCCAACTCGAGGCGAAGCAGACCATCCCGCGACCGATTGGCCTCGAAGTGCAGATCGAGTCCGCGACGGGCCTTGTCAACGCCCATCGGATTGCCTCCGCCAGTCGCCGCATCGAAGCCATCGTATTCGGACCAGGAGATTACGCCGCGTCCATCGGGATGCCCGTAACATCAATTGGCGCTCCCGACGAGTGGGACGCAACCTATCCCGGTCACCGCTATCACTACGCGATGCAGAAAATCCTCGTCGCCGGCCGCGCCGCCGGCATCCGTGTGATCGATGGGCCCTTCGCCGACTTCAAACGCGAGGACGGCCTAAGGCAATCGGCGAAGATCGCCCGGTCCCTGGGCTTCGACGGGAAGTGGTGTATTCATCCATCCCAAATCGCCGTTGTCAACGACGTGTTTTCGCCAAACGCGGAGGAGTTAGCCTGGGCGCACCGCGTTCTTACCACTTTCGAGGACGCCCAGGGGGAGGGAAGGGGCGCCGCGTCTGTTGGCGACACCATGATTGATGCCGCGAGCGTGCGAATGGCACGAAGCACGTTGGCGAGGGAACGCGTCCCAGACCGTTGAACGGTTGCTCGGGGAGCGGCGAGCCTGTTCCTTTCATGTGGACATAATGAGACGACCGGCAAGCCATCGCCGCTAGGCACTGTGGCGCCCCCAACCGATCACTCTACCCAACGGATACCATCTGCCGGTCTCCCGGTAATATACCGGCCGGACCTGCGACCTCACGGTAGAATGAGCCATGTCATGGCGAACCGGGTCACCTCTGTCCGGGCCGGCTACAGCGTGCGGCAACTCTCCGGCGCGTGTCTCCTCGGCCGGCGATCAATCTACGAGGGGAGTGGCATTGGCGGCGGCCCTCCGCATCGCGAACACCTAGGTTGGGAGAAGTCCTTGACCGAGTTAGCGGCTGATCCGAGGTTCCAGGGACGATTCGCCTGGGAGATCACACCCGAAGAATATGACACGATTCGCACCTCGTGGCTTACCCACGTTGGAGCGGAGGAGAAGCTGTTCGTGCCTCACTCGGCGGTGGATGAAGAGGCGCAGCTGGCGATCGTCTTCGGCACCATGACCGACGAGTGCGTCTACGAGATCAAGCAAACCGGTGAGCGCTGGCAGGGGCAGGCCGCGGCTCGCCAGTTCTACCAGCGTTTTCTGGCCGCGTTCTCCGGGATGAAATGGGTACCGCAGACCGTGGTCATCGGTCCGCAAGGTATTCTCGACGTCGCCGACATGACCGCGACCCTTGAGGCTCCGTTCGCAGGCTTTGATTCCGTCGGCCAAACCGTCAGGCTCGAGTGGGTCGTCTATTTTCCGTGGAATCCCGACCTTCAAAGATTCGAGGGCGAGACGTTTTACTCCATTCGGGCCCTATCTCCGTGATCGCGCTCTTGCGGTCGCGCTCACCCCGTCCTCTGGGTTGGTCCGGAGACGCCGCCGATGGGGACGTCGCGTGACCGCATCGCGCGGTCGCTTGCGAAAGGGCCGCCCGCTTTGCCCGACGCTCGCAGCCGCCGGTCTGCTGGTCTTCCCGTCGTCGCGGGCCATGATCCGGGCAGGCGCCGGCGGTGCGAATCGCTTTGCTATGATCGCCCCGGGCGATGGCTCGTGACTTGATTGCGTCAGGAACGAGGACAGCTAGTGCGGGCACTGTTGAGCGTCTATGACAAAACCGGGATCATCGACCTCGCGCGTGATCTCGTCGCCCTCGGCTACGAGATCGTCTCGACCGGAGGCACGTTACAGGCGATCAGCGAGGCAGGGCTGCCCGCTACCGCCGTCGCCGATGTTACCGGCTTTCCAGAAATCCTCGATGGCCGCGTCAAGACGTTGCATCCCGCGATCCACGCCGGTCTGCTGGCACGCCGGGCTGACGCGGGCCACGTTAGCGAATTAGACGAGCACCACATCGTTCCCATCGACCTCGTCGCCGCGAACCTCTATCCCTTCGCCGCGACGATTGCCAGAGAGGGCGTCTCGCTGTTGGAGGCGATCGAGCAGATCGACATCGGCGGTCCCGCTATGATTCGCGCCGCCGCTAAAAACTTTGAAGACGTGGCGGTTGTCACCAATCCCGGGGATTACGCGCTGTTGGTTGCGGAGCTTCGCCAGGGACCGCTCGCCGAAGGCCGCCGTAGGGAACTGGCAGCCAAAGCGTTTGCCCACGTCGCTGCCTACGACACGGTCGTGGCCGACTTTCTTCGCGGCGGCAGCGCGAGCGAGTTTCCATTGGAGTGGACCGTCGCTGGGCGTAAGACCCAGGACCTCCGCTATGGCGAGAATCCGCGGCAGCGCGCCGTCGCCTACCGGCGCCTCGCGGCCGGACCTCGGCCGCTCGGGGTGCTCGATGCAACGCACCTGGCCGGCAAGGAGTTGTCGTTCAACAACCTCCTCGACGCCGACGCCGCTTGGCGCGCAATCGCTGGCTTCGACGGGCCTACCGTCGCGATCGTCAAGCACACCATCCCATGTGGCTTCGCGATCCGAGACCTGCTGGCCGACGCGTTCGATGCCGCTCTCGCCGGTGATCCTGTTTCCGCCTTTGGTGGCATTGTCGCTCTCAACCGGGTCGTCGACGGCGACACGGCCCGTCGCTTGTCCAGGGTCTTCTTTGAAGTCGTGATCGCTCCAGGGTTCGATGCCGACGCGCGCCAAACGCTGACGCCGAAGCAAAACCTGCGCCTGCTCGAATTGCCGCCCCCTCCCGGAGATGCCGAGCCGTCGACAGGGGCGTGGGACGTCCGCCCGATCACGGGCGGACTGCTGGTCCAAGATGACGATGACCAGGTAGACGACCCGCGGGAGTGGCGGGTCGTCACGCGCCGCGCTCCCTCTCGCGAAGAAAGAGCCGATCTTGGTCTGGCCTGGTCCGTCGTTCGCCACGTGAAGTCGAACGCTATTGTGCTGGTGCGCGAACACGCCGTGGTCGGTGTCGGCAGTGGCCAACCGAACCGGCTCGAAAGCGTCCGCATCGCGGCGATGAAAGCCGGTCCGCGCGCTGCTGGCGCGGCCCTCGCCAGCGATGCCTTTTTCCCATTCGCCGACGGCATCGAGGCCGCCGCCGCCGCGGGCGTCACGGCGATCGTTCAGCCAGGCGGCTCAGTTCGCGACGAAGAAGCGATCGCCGCCGCCGACGCCGCCGAGATCGCGATGCTGTTCACTGGCGTTCGCCATTTTCGCCATTGAAAGCCTGTGCGTCCGCAGGGATATCATCAGCGCTATGGCTCGACGATCGGTTCCCGTCCACACCAACGTGGGTCGAGCGCGGCCACGGGCCGCACCCAACGCGCGAGGGCGTTCGGTGTGGCCGCGCCTTGTTTCCCAACCCGCTGGCTTGCTAGGCTGATCGGGGAAATATCGATCGCTATCGCACCGACATGAGGGGATGCAACGCTCGATATGACAGTCTCGCAGGCGGATGGCGCCGCGCCCGCCACGGCTGAACCGCGCGTCGTTATCGTTGGTGGAGGATTCGGCGGTCTGTACGCGGCCAAAGCGCTCCGTGACGCTCCGGTCCGTGTCACCATCATCGACCGGCGGAATCACCATCTGTTCCAGCCTCTGCTCTACCAAGTGGCGACCGCCGTGCTCTCCCCGGCGGATATCGCCCAACCGATCCGCTCGATCTTGCGGGACCAGAAAAACGTGACAGTCTTTCTTGCGGAAGCGCTGGCGATCGACGTATCCGCCCACGAGGTGGTGCTCGACGACGCTCGCGTGACGTACGACTATCTCGTGCTGGCGCCAGGAACCAGTCATGCCTACTTCGGCCACGACGAGTGGGAACCGCTGGCCCCAGGACTGAAGAGCCTGGAAGACGCCCTCGTGATCCGGCGGCAAATTCTGCTTGCGTTTGAGCAGGCGGAGCGCGAAAACGATCCCGCGCGACGGCGTGCCCTGATGACGTTCGTCATCGTCGGGGGTGGTCCGACCGGGGTCGAGCTGGCGGGCGCGATCGCTGAGATCGCGCGCTTCGCGCTCGCCGAGGACTTCGACCATATCGACCCGACGAAGGCGCGCGTGATCCTCGTTGAGGCGGCCGACCGATTGCTTCTGACATTCCCGGAAAAGCTCGCCAAGAAGGCGCTCGTTGAGCTTCAACATCTTGGCGTTGAGGTGCAGTTCGGTCGCCCCGTAACGGACATTCAGCGCGGTCTGGTATGCCTCGCCGATGAGACGATAGAGGCCGGCACGGTTCTCTGGGCGGCCGGCGTCCAAGCGTCGCCGCTCGCCCGGTCCCTCGACGCGCCGCTCGACCGCGCGGGCCGGGTGCTCGTCGCGCCCGACTTGACCGTGCCGGGCCATCCCGAGGTTTTTGTCGTCGGAGACCTCGCGTCGCTGGTCGACCGGCGTGGCAAGCCTCTCCCTGGCACCGCGCCGGTCGCGATCCAGCAGGGAAACTGGGCGGCGGAGAACATCACGCGATTGATTGCGGGGCAATCAACGAGGCCGTTCCGCTATCGGGACCGCGGCAATATGGCGACGATTGGGCGCAATTCGGCCGTCGCCGACATTAAGGGGCTTCGCCTTTCCGGCTTCATCGCCTGGCTCGCTTGGGCTGTCGTCCACGTCTTCAATTTGATTGGATTCCGCAACCGCCTCCTCGTGGCGATCCAATGGATCTGGTCATACCTCACGTTCCAACGCGGCGCTCGCTTGATCACCGAGCCGGTCCCACCGCACGAGGTCGTTTAAGCCGCGCCGTCAATGGCAGCCGTCGGGAATCGTCTTCCATCGGGATGCTCCGGTGCCGTCTCACTCATATGGGGGAGGTGCGATAATGCGCCCCCGTGTCTCCCGACCAGAAGCCGAGGGTAGAGGGATGGACCAGGAAGCGTCCGCGGCAACGAGCGTGCGGCCATTGCTCCGCATGGAGGGGATCGGAAAGCACTTCCCCGGGGTGCAGGCGCTCCAAAGCGTCAGCCTCGATGTCTTTCCTGGCGAATGCTTGGCCCTGATCGGCGAAAACGGGGCCGGCAAGAGCACCTTGATGAAAATTCTCTCCGGTGTCTATGCACCGGATGAGGGCCAGCTCTTCCTCAACGGCGTGCCGGTGACGCTTGCCAATCCGCGTCAAGCGCAAGCGTCCGGGATCGCCATCATCTATCAAGAATTCAACCTCATGCCAAACCTCTCGGTCACCGAAAACGTCTTCGTCGGACGGGAGCCAAATAGCGGCGGGTTCGTTCGGAAGCAGGTGATGCGTCAGCAAACGCAGGTGTTGCTCGACCAGCTCGGTGTCAGGCTGCGTCCAGACGCCGTCGTTCGCAACCTCAGCGTCGCGGATCAGCAGATGGTCGAGATCGCCAAGGCCCTTTCTTTGAACGCGCGGCTCGTGATTATGGACGAGCCGACCTCTGCCCTCTCCAACACCGAGGTCGACGCCCTCATGGAAATCGTCCGGGGACTCAAGGTGCGCGGGCTCGGTGTCATCTTCATCACCCACCGGCTCGAAGAGGTGTTCGCCATCTGCGACCGGGTTACCGTGCTCCGGGACGGGCAGAATGCGGGCGAACTGGCAATTGCCGACGCCACTCCGGAGCGCATCGTTCAAATGATGGTCGGCCGAAACCTTGGAGACCTCTTCCAAAAAGAGGCGGCGGCCGTCGCCACCGCTGAGCGTCCAGTCCTTGAGGTCCGTGGTTTGGGGCGCACCGGCACGGCGCGCGATGCCTCGGCCATTGTCCTTGAGGACGTCAGTTTGTCGGTTCGCGCGGGGGAAATTGTCGGGCTGGCTGGTCTCGTCGGGTCGGGCCGGACAGAGTTAGTCCGTGCCATCTTCGGCGCCGATCCGTTCAATCGCGGTGCGGTCTTCGTTGATGGCCAACCGGCGACCATTCGATCCCCCCGCGACGCGATCGCCCATGGCATCGGTTTAGTCCCGGAGGACCGCAAGGCGCAGGCCCTGATCCTGGAACTCGCGGTCCGCGAGAACATCAGCCTGGCGGGCTTGCGGAGTCTCGCTCGCTATGGCTTTATACGCCTCCGAGCGGAGCGGCTGCGGGCCAGAGAGTTCGTCAACGCGCTGCACATTCGCACGCCGAGCCTCGACCAGAAAGTCGTTAACCTCTCCGGCGGGAACCAACAGAAGGTGGTCATCGCCAAGTGGCTTTCACTTCAGCCAAGAATTCTGATCATGGACGAGCCGACCCGCGGGATCGACGTCGGCGCGAAAGCGGAAGTCCATCACTTGATGAGTCAACTCGCCCAACGCGGCGTCGCCATTCTCATGATCTCGTCCGAGCTGCCCGAGATCCTCGGTATGAGCGATCGCATCCTTGTCATGCGTCAGGGCCGCATCGCTGGCGAGGTGTCGAGGCGAGAGGCAACGCAGGAGTCGATTATGGCCCTGGCAACTGGTGTGACTTCCACGCGGCCGGCGGCATGACAACAGAGCGACGGGGGCTATGAGCACTCGGGAAAATCCGTCCTCCAAGTCAACCGCACGCCTGTCGGTGGCGCCTCCTGTTCAGACGGCGAGCCGTCGGTTCGATACCGTCGATCTGCTCGGCCGCTTCGCGCCGCTGATTTTCTTACTCATTCTGGTCGTTATCCTCTCGGTCCTTGAACCTGGCTTTCGGACCGAGCGAAACCTCTTCAACGTCATGCGCCAGATATCCTTCATTGGCATCCTCGCGGTTGGCATGACCTTCGTTATCCTGACCGCCGGTATCGATCTCTCGGTCGGGTCGCTCCTCGCCTTCGCCGGTATCGTCTGCGCCTCCGCCGCGAAAGGCTCCCGCGGCTTGCTGCAGGGAGGCGTGAAGGATCACGGAGGCATCCACGTTCTCTATGCCGCGCTCGCCGCAGTCGCGGTGGGCGCCGGCATCGGCTTGCTCCAGGGGACCCTGATCGGCAAGCTGAAGATCCCGGCCTTCATCGTCACCCTGGGTGGTCTTGGCGCGTGGCGTGGTGCCACCCTCGTTTGGTCGGGTGGCCAGCCGATCAGTTCCTTCTCAAGCGATTTCAAGTACTGGGGCCAGGGATTTATCGGTCGCGTGCCCGTTCCCGTCATCTTCTTTGTTGCCTTCGTGGCGATCGGCCATATCGTGCTCAAATACACCCAGTATGGTCGCTGGATCTATGCGCTCGGCGGGAACCGGGAGGCCGCCCGCCTCTCTGGGTTGAGCACCACCGCCCTGACCGTCAGCGTCTACGTGATCAGCGGCTTTTGCGCCGGTCTCGCCGGCTTTTTGCTAACCTCTCGGCTCAACTCCGCCGAGCAGGTCGCGGGTCAAAACTACGAGTTGCGGGCGATCGCCGCCGTCGTGATCGGTGGCACGAGCCTGTTCGGTGGTGCCGGAGGGGTCATCGGCACGTTTATCGGCGCCATGCTCATCGGCGTCCTCGACAACGGCTTGGTGATCCTCGGCGTCTCGCCCAACTACCAGCCAATTGTCGTTGGCGCCATCATCGTCCTCAGTGTCTACGTCGACCAGCTCGCCAAGCAGCGCCGCCGCTGAGCGATAGATCGAGTCCGGCAGCCACGAATCCGACGCGAGCTACGTCAACGTCGCGTGGCGTCGGACTGAGAAAGGAGGGATACAGGACAACGGAACAGCCAACGTAGCGCATGTTCATGAACGCCGTCGTTCCTGACGAGAGGGCCTACTGAGAGGAGCCGAATGATGACAGAGTTGTCGACGATGGACCTGGTCACGCTTGCCCAGAAGCAGTTGACGCGACGTGGCCTGCTCCGTTCCGCCGCCGCCATTGGCGTCGCCGCCGCGCTGCTGCCGCTGGCGGATCAATTCGCGGGGGCCCAGGCGGACAAACCGCTCAAGATCGCTTTCTCCGTCCCGGGATTGAACTTCCCATTCTTCGTCCACATGATGGACCTTGCGGAGCAGCACGCCAAAGAGATTGGTAATATCGAGTTCGTCAAGCTCGACGGACAACAGAACGGCGCCCCAAGCTCAACGAAGCAGTCCAGCGATCTCGAGGCGATGGTGGCGGAAAAAGTCAACGGCATCGTCATCAGCCCGAATGACGTGAACGCCCTCGCTCCGAGCATTCAGACCGTCATCGACGCGGGGATTCCCGTCGTCACCGTCGATCGGAACGTGACTGAGGCGAAGACCCTGGCCCACGTCGGGGCCGACAATGTGCTGGGTGGCGAGCTGCAGGGCAAGTTCCTGGTGCAGATCCTGCCCGACGGCGGGGACATCTACGAGCTCCAAGGGCAACCGGGCGCGACCCCTGCCATCGATCGTCATAAGGGCCTGACCAACGTCCTCGCCAAGCAGGACAAGATCAAGGTCGTCGTCAGCCAGACGGCCGAGTTCGCCCGTGACAAGGCTATCTCCGTCACTGAGTCGGCCCTCGCCGGCAACCCGGAGCCGAAGGCAATCGTCTGCGCCAACGACGACATGGCCTTCGGAGCCTCGGAGGCCGCTCGCGACGCCGGCCTCTCGATTCCGATCGTTGGCTTCGATGCCCTACCGGAAGCCCTCCAGGCCATTCAGGCTGGCACCCAAGCCGCCACGATCGAGCAGTTTCCGGGGCAGCAGGCCCGAACGGCCATCGACATCCTCGTCGCATTCCTCCGCAACAACGAGCAGCCGAAGCAACACGACACCTATCTCAACCCGAAACTGTTGACCAAGGACAACCTTGGAGAGGCCGAGCGGGCCGAAGAAGCGGGGATCACGCCGACCGGATCACCAGCCGCCGCCACGCCGGTCGCCTAGCGGAACCGGCTCAACAGCCGCAACCTTAACCTTAGGTGTCACGGGGCAGTTCTTGGACCGCCCCGTCCCAGCGCCATCGTCTCCTCTTCTCTGCGTGGCGGCGGCTCCGCACCGGCACGTCGCCTTCAGCCTCGGCTAGACTGACACGAGGGTTGCGGCTGATCTGATCGATGGCTCTGGGTAGGGGAGAGGAACGAGTGGCAACGGCATCGGCGGTGGAGGCGGGTAGCGTTCGTGCTCCCCAGGACGAGCCCACGGGCCGCGGACTTGAAGGGCAGGAGCTGCAACGTGGTCTAACCCGTTTAGCTATTACCACGTTTGCCGTGACCATGGCGCTCAACGTCTTCCAGTCGATCGCGCCGAACTTCTTCCGGGACGAGCTCGGGATGAATGGCGCGCAGAACGGCTACCTGATCGCCATTCGCGAGCTGCCCGGCTTTCTGCTGATTTTCGTCGCCGCGTTCTTGCTCCGCCTTGGTCTCGCCCGCGCGACCGCGTTTTCCTTGGTCCTCATGGGTCTTGGCTTCGCGGCCTTCGCCGGCGCCGGTTCCTTCACCGGTCTGATTGTCCCCACCCTCGTCGCCAGCGTCGGCTATCACTCCTGGCTCCAGCTGCAAGACGCCCTAGGTCTAACCCTCGCCCGGCGCGGCGAAGAGGGCAGCGTCCTCGGTCGCTTCCGTGGTCTCGGGTTTGCAGGTACGCTCGTTGGCTTGGTTGCGGTACTCCTGATGTTGCTCGCCGTCGAGTGGAGATACGGCGACCTCCGGGCGCACCAGGGACCCTGGTTGCGCGGATCCTGGATCGCCGTCGGGCTGGCCGCCATCGTCGGGGCTATCGCGATCAGCAAATTTCCCGTATCCGCTGACTCGCGGGCCGAAGCCCGAGCGGCGCCGCGCATTACCTGGCGCCGGGAGTACAGGCTGTACTATTGGCTTACCTTTCTCGATGGCAGCCGCCAGCAGATCTACTTTGCCTTCGCCCCATTCGTTCTCGTCGAAGAGTTCCACGTTAACGCTCGCACGCTGCTGATTCTTCTGATCGTCTCCGCCATCATCAACTGGCGGTCCGGTGGTTGGATCGGACGCCTCGTCGACCGCCACGGCGAGAAGCGGATGTTGACGGTCGGGTACTCCCTGCATCTGCTGGTCTTCTTGGGGTTCGCCCTTTCCCGCAATCTCTGGTTTCTCTACCTAACCTACCTCGGCTATAACTTCCTCTTTCTCTTCTCGATTGGCACCACGACCTACCTCCGAAAAATTTGCCGCCGGGAAGACCTGGCTCCCAGCCTCGCCGTCGGCGTCTCCTTGGCCCACCTCACCGCCGTCGTCGTGCCGATCGTCGGTGCCGCGCTGTGGGACCGCCTCGGCTACCAGTTCCCGTTCCTCTTCGGAACCGTCTTTATTTTTATCTCCTTGTGGCTCACCCAACGCATCGACGTCGAGCGCCAACGAATACCGGACCTGTCCCCAAGATCGGCGGATACGAACAACGCCGAATGGGCGATGGAAGGCGCCGGCGAAGCGGCGGTCGCGGCCGGGCCGGCACGATTCGAGCCCGCTCCATTGCCGGACGACGCATCACGGCGCTCCGGATGACCGTGTCACCTCTTCGTTCATCGTTCATATCGCGGTGGCCGAGGTAACGGGAAGAGCCTTCCTCATCGTGCCCGTCCAGGCGTGCGACCGGAGCCAACATTTCCTATCAGCGCCCGCCGAGCGAGACCCCGGAGTCCAACGTGAAAATCTATCTAGCCGGGCCGATGTTTACCGCCGCCGAAGTCGCCTACAACCTCGCCATGACGGCGACGCTTCGCGAGCACGGCTTTGACGTCTATTGTCCGAACGAGAGCGAGCCGATCAACGATAAAACGCGCAACGACATTACCGCTCGCGTCATCTACGATCATGACCTCGCCGCCTTGGAGGAGAGCAACGTCCTGATCTGCCAGGTGAGTGAGGACTCGGGGACGAATTGGGAGGCGGGCTACATGGATTGTCTATCGTCGCGCGTCGATCCTGACCGCTACTATGGGGTTATCGGCCTGGCCACGGATATCCGCCTTCGCACCCCGCCCGATCCTTCTCGGTCCGGCGTCGACAATCAGGCCGGCTACGCGAATCCACTCGTCGTCGGCGGGCTCCAAGGGTCGCTTGGCGTTTACCTAGACGAGACCTCAATGATCACGCGTCTGATCGACCTTCGGCGGGAGCGAGAGAAACCTTGATGGCCGACACCATGCACGAGCGCCCACTTGTCAACATTCTTGGCGATGCCGTTGCACTCGGTCCAATGCGGCGCGATCTCATGCCTCTGTATCAACGGTGGATCAATGACTTCGCAACGGTCCGCACCCTCGGCGTCACCGCTCCAAGGCCGATCACGCTGGAAGCGGACACCGCCTGGTACGATGCCGAAGCAGCCTCCGGCGTGGCTGCGTTTACGATCTATGAGCGCGCTACCTGGCGCCCGATTGGCAACACGAGACTCCGTGATGTCGATTATCGCAATCGCACCGCGACATTCGGTATCCTGATCGGCGAGTCTGATGCCCGTGGCCGGGGATATGGAACCGAGGCGACCCGCCTCATGCTTGACTATGCCTTCACCGCTCTCGGTCTCCACAACGTGCTGCTGACCGTGGCGAGCTTTAACGCGGCTGGGCAGCGGGCCTACCAAAAGGCGGGGTTCAGAGAAATTGGACGGCGCCGCGAATGCCGGTCGCTTGCTGGCAAGCTCTGGGACGATATCTACATGGATTGCCAGAGTTCCCATTTCGCAAGCCCCGTTCTCAACACGATCTTCGGTGCCGACCCAGCGCCGTCGTGACGAACGGCCGCGCAATTCGGCGTTTCCCTGATTCCGACGACGCTGCACTACCCATGGTACGGCTCATGCGCGGACCCCTTGTGGCTTGTCTGATCGTTTGGTGAGCCACGCCGCAGGGCAAAACGGCCGCAACGCTGTCGAGCAGCGGCTGGCACCCCGCGTCTAGGGAGGGAGAACTCATGGACACCTCGAAAATCACGGAGCGCATGCCCGTTTTCTGCTCGAAGGGACAGCAGATCGCCACCGTCGATCACCTCGACCCGGGGAATTCGATCAAGCTGACCAAAGACGAGCAGGGCCAGCACCACTGGATTCCGCTGAGTTGGGTGACCCGCGTCGATCAGCACGTCCACCTCGACCGCGACGGCGAGCAGGCGAAACAGGACTGGATGACGAGCGCCCCGGGTTCATCAGCTGGGTTGTAGGCCGGCGAGCGCTTCGCGCTGCCGGAGCGTCCGGATTGAACACAACGTTTCCGCGACAGCGATGGGGGCGGCGATCACCACCCCAATCGCCAGGGCCACGCCGTTCAGTCTGTCGCGAGATCAACGTGCTCCGCTGCCATTGGAGGCGTTCGCTAGCGCCGCGACGTGCACCCGGTAAGCCGCATGTCCGTGGCAGATGATGCTGACCCGGTCAATGACACCATCGCTGGCTAAACCATCGGAAATTTCGCGTATGGCGATTTCGGCGGCACGGTCGAGTGGGAAACCGTAGACTCCGGTACTAATTGCGGGAAACGCGATCGACCGGACGCCGTTTGCTGTCGCCATTGCGAGACACGAGCGATAGCACCTTGCCAAAAGATCATCTTCTCCGCGCTGGCCACCCTGCCACACCGGTCCGACCGTGTGGATGACCCACTTCGCGGGCAGATCGAAGCCCGGCGTTATCCTCGCCTCAGCGGTCGGGCAGCCACCGAGCGTTCGGCATGCCTCCAATAACCGCGGACCGGCCGCCCGGTGGATCGCTCCATCGACCCCTCCGCCGCCGAGCAGCGAGCTGTTGGCCGCATTGACAATCGCGTCCACCGCCACCTTGGTGATATCGCCCTCAATGACGTCGATCGGGTCCCACATTGACAATCCTTGTCGCCTGAATTACCCCGCGGGACCACGTGATGTCGAGTTAGATCTCTACTTTGAGCATCGCCGGTTCATCGGAGACGTCAAAGAGCTCACCATGGGGCACGATCGTGATCTGTCCGAACTCTTCCAAGAGTTGCCGATAGGCCGCCGCGACCGGCCGTGGACGACGCTCCAAGTCGTAGAGTCCGCATGGATTGATTTTGCCCCGCTTCTCCGCCAGAGCCACGTCCCAGTCGATTTGATCCGTCAAGCTATACCAGGTGAATCCGAGGACGGGCACCCCGTCGGATCTCATGCGCAATACGTTGACCCACTGTTTCCACAGCCAGGTTGGCGCTTCTTCCGCATCAAATGTATTCGTCTCCGTGTGCATCACTGGCTTTTTATATCGATCGTAATACGCTCGCGTGATCTGATACCACCCGAGGACGTCCTCGGCCAAACACGTGCTGCCGTCTGGTTTCAAGATCTGCTCGTTGCGGCCGTAATAATCGTTGCCCATGATCTGGTAACCGGGCGGCTCGCCCGCCATAAACCAATCGTATTCCTCGCGGGTTAATCCGTTGTCAAACGCGTACACGCTGACATCGGCGTCGGGCGGGTGGGCGTAGAGAAGATCCAGGGAGAGCAACCGGAGCTTGTTTTTGAGTGTTACTTCTGGCGACGGCACCGCCCGCAGCTCATGCGTGAACTCCGCGCTCGCGCTTTGGACGATGATCACGTTTGGATGCCGCTTAGCGATCGCTTGCGTCCCCAGAATGCTGGCCGCGACGAGATGCTTCAACGCAGTCACGAATCCTTGGTCCGTTGTCAGCTGCTCGTTCCAGATACCATCCTTCGCGCTCATCCTCGCTGTCACGTAGATCTCGTTCACCGGCGTGTAATAGCGCACCCACGGGTAGCGATCCGCCACCGCCCCCGCGAAGTCCGCGAAGTGCAGCGGTAACTCCGGATTCTGGAAATTGCCGAGCCAGTCCGGTAACCCGAAATGAAGCAGATCGAGGATCGGTATGATGCCCAGTCGCCGCATTCCGGCCATTACCTCGTCGGCAAAGCTCCAGTCGTACCGGTCCGGCCCGAGGTGCATCCGGTAAGACGGCAATCCATATCGGAGGACACGCAGACCAAGCTGCTGGACGAGACGAAGATCGTCTTGCCACCGATCGTAATGCCCGCACTCCTCCAGTTGATCCCGCCGCACCTTCCCGTGATCGATGGTCGGGTACGAGCATTCGATCCCTGTGGCAAACATGAAATTTCCCGATGCGCCCGTCGGGAGACCACGACCATCAGACCCACCTGCCCCACCGAACTGATCTCCCGCGTCATCGGGCCGTTCATGCGCCTGGATCAAATCCAGGAAGCCTTTTGCCCTACCCGTCATTTACGCCTCCAACCTTCGCGTCCGTTCAAGAAATCGATCTGCCGTGCGCAGCGACAGGGCCATGATCGTCAGCGCGGGATTGGCACTTAACGCGCTTGGAAACACCGAGTTGTCGACGATGGCGAGGTTCGGCACGTCGAAGACCCGGCCGTCCGGGTCGACGACGGCGGAAGCGGCGTCAGCACCCATCCGGCAGGTCCCGATCGTGTGGGCGCTGCGCTGAAACGCCCAAACGTCCGTCGCCCCTGCCGCCCGCCAAATCTCGCGCATGAGTGTTTCGGCGTGCATCAGCAGGCGTCGTTCGTTGGCGCCGTAGCTAAACGAAATGGCGGGTTTTGGCAGACCCCGTCCGTCGCGCTCCTCCGAGAGCGTCAACACGTTTCCTTCCTGGGGAAGGCATTCGCCGAGGATGTTGATCCCCGCCGTTTGGTTGTACCCCCGCATGTGTTCCCGCAGCGCCTCCCCCCACAGCCCTCTCCCCCGTGCCAGCTGGGAGGAGTAGGTGACCGGCAAGACCCCGATACTCTGCAGCAGATAACCGCCGGCGAAGTTTGCGTCGCTGGGCCGGTGAGTATCCTCGGAAATGAGACCCCCCGGAATGCCCTTGTATGGCCGGACGTCTTCCTCAAAGCGCCCCCACAGTTGAAGCCCCGTGTGCGCCATGAAGTTGCGGCCCACTTGACTGCTGGCGTTTACCAATCCATTGAGGAGCAACAGGCGCGGTGTCTCGATGGCCCCCGCGCAAACGAATAGCGACCGGCAGCGCTGTCGCTCCTCGTGCCCGTCGCGTTCATAGATGATCGCCGTGACCCGCCCCCGCACATCGCGCTCGATCTCAGTCACAAAACACTCTGATCGAACCTCGGCGCCGGCCCTGATTGCGAGCGGAACATACGTCACGTCCATGCTCGCTTTGGCTCCCGTGGTGCATCCCGCCTGACAGAAGCCACGATGGGTGCAGGCCGCGCGCCATCCGATTCCTGGTTGAAAGTACGGCGCCGAGAGCGCTGCATTCGGCGCCGGTGAGGTGGGGATGCCGAGCGCCCGACAGCCGCGCTCCATCAACTGCGCTGCCCCATTGAGGGGCAAAGCAGGGAGCGGATAGGGTTGGCGCTCTGGTCCCCACGGATACGTCGCCGGACCCGATACGCCGAGGAACGTCTCTATCTCGTCGAAATACGGTGCGAGGTCGTCATAGCCGATCGGCCAGTCGACACCGACCCCGAACTCCGCATGCAGGCGGAAGTCGTCGGGCTGGGGGCGCGGCACGTAGGCCGTATAGTGCAGCGTCGATCCGCCCACGCCGAGGCCCGAGTTATTGCCCCGAAATGTACGGGGTCAGCGCCCCCGCTCAGCCGCTCATCCTTCCAGAATAGCTTGCTCTGAGCTCGCTCATCGCTCGCGAAGTCCTTCGCCGGGTCCCAATGCTTCCCCGCTTCAACCGCCACCACGCTTAGACCAGCCTCAGCCAACCGCGCCATCAAGGGAGCGCCACCTGCTCCCGTTCCCACAACCACCACGTCGACGGTGTCGCGGTTGCCATAGAGGCGCATAGCGAGCGATGGCTCTGCGTCGGACATCTTGTTAGACCTAGCCACGTCGAACAGGGAGGGCCACGGGCTCTCGCGGGTCGAGTTGACCAAGGCCGATCGCCTCCCAGCGCGGCCTGTCGGCCATCCCGACGTAGCCAATCTCTTCCTGAGACAGTGGATCGCTGTAGTAGCACTCGCAGAGCTCGGCTAGCAACTCCTCGAAGAATCGAGCGGCTGGCATGCTCGCCCAGGCCTCCCCCTCGACTTCCCCGCGCTGGACCGCCCCGAGCACCTCATCCTGTTTACCCACGTGAAGCGCCGCGAACTCGTTCCCATGTCGTGCCTGGGCGATCTCGTTGAGTCCGCGCAACCCACGGCGGTATCCCTCGCCATCGGGCGGCATCGCCGCGTAGCGCCAGCCGTCGCAGGTTCCAGATGCCAACCGCTCATCAATCGAGCCCGCCAGGTCCACGGGTTCCCCCCGGTCGCCCTGTGGAATGAGGCGATCGACCACCGCCCGCAGCGTCTCTAGCGTCGGGTGGTCGAAATATCTCGGCGACGCGCTGCCGTGAGCAGCCTTTAGCCGCTCGTCGATTACCTGACGCGTAGCAGGCGTCACGTGCTCAGTAGCAAGTAACGCCCGGACGCTCCCCGCTGGATACATCGGATTGCCCACGACATCTCTCCTACCACAAAACGCTGCGCCACCGCGCCGGCAGCCTGCGACCGCGGAAGTTAAATGAAGGTCGCGATCTCAGCCGCTTGAGAGTTTGCCGCCCGTCACTTCGATGATACTACCAGTCATAAAGCTGCTATCTTCCGCCGCCAAAAAGACGTACGCGGGTGCCAACTCTTCTGGCTGACCCGGGCGTCCGAGCGCCACCTCATGGCCGAAATTCTCGACCTCCTCGACCGGCATGGTCGCTGGAATATTCGGCGTCCAGACCGGACCCGGGGCCACCGCATTGACGCGAATGTTTCGCTCCCCAAGGTAAAGCGCAAGCGACTTCGTGAATGCATGAATCGCTCCCTTGCTCGCGCAGTAATCGACCAGCAGTGGGTTGCCGACGAGGCCGACGATGCTGCCCGTGTTGATGATCGCGTCGCCCGAGGTCAGATGCGGCAGGGCGGCTTGGGCCATATGGAAATAGCCAAAAATGTTGGTCTCCAGCGTCCGGCGGAACTGCTCCTCGGTCACATCCTCGAACCGGTGCTGAGCCTTTTGATACGCCGCGTTATTGACTAGCACGTTCAAACCGCCCAGCTCCTCGACCGTCTGCTTGACCGCCTGTCGGCAGGCGGCTGGATCACGAACGTCGGCCTTGATCTCCACGCAGCGCTGCCCAGCCGCTTCCACGCTCTGACGTGTCTCGGCCGCATCGTCGTCGTGTTCGTTGTAGAGAATCGCGACGTTGGCGCCTTCCATTGCGAAGGCAATGGCCACTGCCCGCCCAATTCCGGAGTCGGCGCCCGTGATTAAGCCGACCTTGCCACGCAGCTTACCCGCCGGCCGGTAATTCGAGAGATCGCTGTCCGGCGACGGCGTCATATCGCGTTGACTCGCGGGATACGGGAGTTGCTGACCGGGAATATCCGCTGCCTTCGGGCGCCGCTCCTGGTTTGACATGCACACCGCTCCCCTGCCCACGCGCGGACGTGGACGTGCCGTTCGTCCTCATCGTGATAGTCCACTCTCGCTCGAAAATGTTACGAGCCTCGCAGCGACGCTTACCAACGACGAAAGATTTTCAGGCCGTCCCCGGTCGTTCGAGAGCGATTCATTCGTGATACCCGCGCCCCGTCCATTACAGGGCGATTGTTCCCTCGTAGACCAGATCACGACACCGCGCCTCAACCTCGCGTGGGTCGAGCGGGAGCTGAGCGAGGCCGCCGGCGATGGCCGCCGCGGCGACAGCCGCCGCGACCCGAGGTGGTACCGCCAAATCGAGACTGTCCGGAATTAGGAAATCCGGAGACAGCGCATCCGGCTCCACGAGGTCGGCGATCGCATGCGCGGCGGCGATCTTCATTGCGTCGTCGATCGTCGTTGCCTTAACATCGAGCGCGCCACGGAACACACCGGGGAAGGCCAGCGAATTGTTGACCTGGTTCGGGTAGTCCGACCGCCCCGTCGCTACGGTCAATGCACCGGCTTCCTTCGCCAGCTCCGGCGTGATCTCCGGGACCGGGTTCGCCAGGGCGAAGACAATTGGGTTGGGCGCCATCGACCGGACCATCTCCGGGGTCAGGGCGCCGCCCGCGGAAAGTCCGATGAACACATCGGAGCCGGCAATGACGTCGGATAACGAGCCGGTTCGCCGCTCCGTGTTCGTCACCGCCGAAATCTCGAATTTCGACACATCCATCCGCTCGGCGCGTCCTTCGTAGATCGCGCCGAAGCGATCGCAGAGCACGACATCCCCGACGTCGAGTGCGAGAAGCAGCTTCGCCACCGCGATCCCGGCCGCTCCCGCCCCGTTGATGGTCACCTGGAGGTCGTGAAGTGAGCATCCGCGCAGGCGGCAGCCATTGAGCAGCGCCGCGATCACGACAATCGCCGTCCCGTGCTGGTCGTCGTGGAAGACTGGCATGTCCAAGCATCCCCGCAGCCGTGCCTCGATCTCAAAACAACGCGGCGCGCTGATATCCTCGAGGTTGATTCCGCCGAAGGAGGGCGAAATCGCGTGGACGATCCGGACAATGTCGTCTGGGTCGCGTGCCGCCAAGCAAATGGGGAACGCTTCAACCCCGGCCATCGATTGAAAGAGGACGGCTTTCCCTTCCATCACCGGCAACGCCGCTTGTGGTCCGATATCACCCAGCCCGAGGACCGCCGAGCCGTCAGTGACAATCGCCACGAGATTTCCCTTAGAGGTCAACTCGGTGACCTTAGAGGGATCATCCCGAATGACTCGGGCGGGCGTCAGCGCCGCGGGAGGGACGTAGAGCACATTCAGGATGTGGTGGTCGCGGATGGGAATCTTGGAGTGCAGCTCGAGTACCCCGCCGTGGCGCTGTCGGAGCTCAATTGCCTCCTCCTTGAACGTCTTGTGTTCGCCGCGGGTACTCGGCTTCGGGGGGAGCAGCCTGCCTTCGTATACGTACCGCCGCGTCTTCTCCGCCACGAGTTCCGGCGAGATATCCCGGCCAGCCTCGCCCGCCTCCAACGCTCCCCGGACGACCGCGGCGGCGACGGCCGGCGCCACCCGGAAGTCGAAAATGCGGGGAACGATGTAATCGGCGTGTAGCTCGTCAGGTTGGATCATCCCCGCCAGCGCGTCGGCCGCGTAGAGCAGGGTCCGCAGGCGAATATTTCGCGCCCGGCAGTCGAGCAACCCCCGAAAGACACCCGGAAAAACCAGTGAAACGTCCATCGTGTTTGGAAAGTCCGACCGTCCTGTCGCGACGACGCGCGCGCCGGCCGACCTCGCCACGGCCGGGTTGATCTCCGGCTCTGGCACCGCCAGCGCAAAGACGATTGCCTCGGGCGCCATCGCCCGGATCATCGCCTGGTCGACGATTCCCCCGGTCGACAGGCCGACAAAGACGTCAGCGCCTACCATCATCTCGGCCAGCGATCCATGTCGGCCGTCCAGATTCGTTTCTTTCGCAACGTAGGATTTCGCCCAGTTCATCCGCTCCGACCGGTATTTGTGAATGGCCCCCGCTCGGTCACAGACGACCAGTTTGCGAACGCCGGCCCGGTGGAGTAGCCGGGCGACGCCAATGCCAGCGACCCCCGCCCCGCTAACAACCACCGAGACGTCCTCGAGCCGCTTCCCGACCACTTTCAGCGCGTTAATCAGCCCGCCTAGGACGAGAATCGCCGTTCCATGATGTTGATTGGAGAAGACCGGAATCTCCGCGGCTTTCTCCAGATGATCGGCGATCGTGAATGCCCGGGGCGTCGAGATATCGTCCAAGCAAATGGCACCAAACGTTGGTGTCAGCGCGTTCCCTATCTCCACAATCTCGCTTGGATCGAGGGTCGCCAAACACAGGGGAAAGGCGTCGACACCAGCGAACGTTTTGAAAATGACGCTCTTCGCCTCCGCAATCGGGATGGCGGCTTCCGGCGGCCCGCCAGCGCGGCCGAAGATGTCCGAGCCATCCGTCAGGAGGGCGACGGTATTCCCCCGGCACGTCAAGTCGTAGGACGTGAGTGCGTCCTTGCTGATCGCAAGGCACGCCTCCGCGACCCCCGGCGTGTAGACCAGAGAGAGGATCGCCCGGTCGCGGATTGGCACCTTGGAGTGGACGCCGATCAATCCCCGGTATCGCCGCCGGTAGTCCAGCCCCTCGTCGTGCTCATCGGATCCCGGTTGCTCGCCGTCCAACCTGCGCCCTCGCTCACCTGTCCCATGCCGACGTGTCGTCCCAACGATCGCGCCATTGTACGCCGTGTCGAGCGCTTCAACGCCTTGTGTTAGATGCGTGAATCAGGGGACGAACGAGCGCGCCCGGTGATGTTGCTACGTTCTCCTGGTACGCCGCACCTAAATCCGGGGCTATCGCGACCCGCCGAGGCCCGACTGGTTCGGTGCGTCGCTTACCCGTCTGTGTGCTCAGAACGACGTTGCCTGCCAGCGTTGTGACAAGCGACAAAGTGGCCTTGGTCTTCCTCAATCTCCAACAACAGTGGCCGACCGGCCAGCTCGGCCCCGGAGTGCGGGCACGCGGCGTGGACGGTGGCGGCGGTCGCGAAGGCGTCGGCATCGCCCACGGCACGCCGTCGGAAGCGGTTCGCTGGGTCTGGCTCCGGCACAGCGGCGATCAATGACCGTGTGTATGGATGCGCGGGTCGATCGATCACCTGCGCCGCCGAGCCGATCTCGACCACCTCCCCCCGGAACATCACCGCTATCCGGCGAGCGAAGTGCCGCGCGCTGGCAATGTCGTGAGTGATGTAGAGAATGGCGACGCCCCGTTTTTCCTGCAGGCCGCGTAGGAGATCCAGAATCTCGATCCGGCTCGATGCGTCAATCATCGAGACCGGTTCGTCGGCGACCATATACTCGGGGTCGCGGACGAGGGCCCGGGCGATGCCGACCCGTTGCCGCTGCCCGCCAGACATCGCGGTCGGGTACTTTCCAGCGACTCGCCGTGCGGGCAACAGCTCGACGGCCTCTAGCGCGCCGTACACCCGGGTCAGCCGTTCCGTCCGCGACCGCATGCCGTCGATCACCAAAGGTTCCTCGACGAGTTCCGCCACCCGCATATACGGGTTCAGGCTGGAAAAAGGGTCTTGAAAGACGATCTGCGCCCGTCGCCGGAGCCAACCCAGTTGCTCATCGGCAATGTTTGTGATGTCCCGCCCATCAAACCATACGCGCCCAGACGTCGGGTGAATCAAACGTATTGAGACCCGGCCGAGTGTCGTCTTGCCGCTGCCCGATTCACCAACGAGCGCCACGGTTTCCCCGCGTCCGACCGCCAAGGTCACGCCTATCACGGCTGGCACATCATCCGTCCGAAAGAAACCCTTACGTGTCTTGAAGACCACCGAGACATCGTCGAGCTGGACGAGCGACTGGCCAGGCGCGGCCGCGCTCGCCTCACGTACGGGACGGGTCCGCGCGATCTCCTCGATCAGTCCTTCAGCGACGTCGGTTTCTCCAGTGATGGCGGACTCGGCCGGGTCTCCCTCAGTCACCTGGTATCACCGCCGGTTGCAAGTGCATTCGGAACCGGTCCCCCGCCACCTCCGAATCGTTGAGCCAACAGCGGGCGCGTCCGCCGTCCTCCGCCGGGAGCGCGGGCGGATGCTGGTCGCACGCCGCGAAGCGATACGGGCACCGGGGATGAAACCGGCAACCTCTTGGCAGTGCCGTCGCGTCCGGCGGTTCGCCGGGCATGGGCTGCGGCCGGACGGCCCCATGTAACCGGGGAAGGCTGGCGAGCAGAAGCTGGGTATAGGGATGCTGCGGTTCAAGTAACACCCGCTCGGCCGAGCCGAGCTCGACATGTTCGGCCGCGTACGCGACCGCCACGTTGTCGCAAAGGTCGCTCGCTAAACCGATGTCGTGCGTAATGAAGATCATGGAAATGCCAGGGTCCGTTTTTAGGTCCTTGAGCAAGTTCATGATCTGGGCTTGAACGCTGACGTCCAGCGCCGACGTCGGCTCGTCGAGAATGAGAAGATCGGGATTGAGAATGAGCGCGGTCGCGATCACCACCCGCTGCTTTTGACCGCCGCTCAGTTCGTGTGGATATCGTCCGTAGAATCCCGCCGAGAGACCTACCCGCTCCAACAGTCCTTCAACCTGACGTCGAGCCGCACGCTTGTTGATCTGCTCGTCGAGAAGCAGTGGCTCCGCGATTTGATCGCCCACCCGCATCACCGGATTGAGCACGTTCATCGCCCCTTGGAACACCATCGCGATCCGCCGCCAGCGGATCTCCCGGCGGAAAGCCTCTTCTCCAAGTGTCGTTAACTCACGTCCGTCCATACGAATCGAGCCGTCAAAACGAGCCACCCGCTTCGGCAACAGACGCATCAACGCGTTGGCTAAGCTCGTTTTCCCGCTTCCCGACTCGCCGACGACCCCGAGTGCCTCCCCTTTTTCTTCGATCGTGAAGGAGACGCCGTCTACAGCGCGGACGGTCCGCTCGCCGGCGTGATAGAAGAGATGGAGATCCTCGACCTCGAGGACAGGCATCGGCACGCCCTATTTCCGCCTCAAGGCTCGTCCCGTCCGCGGCGGTTGTGTCGCGAACGTCGCGCCATGAATGGCCATCAGGCGCCGTGATGCGACAACGACCCAGACCCGATCAGGACTGCTGCCGGCAACCCGTCGCCTTCGCTGCTGACGGCATGCTCCCTTAGCGGGGTCTCCGCGCGGCGAATATCGACCAGGTTTGAGTGGAAGGTACTCTGACCCGCGAGATCGCCGAGGGCGTCGGAGGTCGTCCAATTGACGTTGCGGCCATCACCGGAAAACTTGGCCCACCTCCCCTTGGGCGCGACGGCTACGCCCGGCATGACGTCGTCAGTGACCACCGCGCGAAGCAGGCACGAACCGCGGTCGTTGGCGACGACCACCTGGTCGCCATTCTTGATCCCGCGCGCCACAGCGTCATCCGGGTGGATCTCGACGTATGGGGTTCCTTCTTTCGCGAGCAGACTGGGTTGGTTGGCCATGCTCGTCGTCACGAAGTGGTGCGCAGCCCCGGTCAGAAGGACTAATCGCTTGGATCGCTGACCGTCTGCATCATCCCTCGCCAACGTGTCGCGAAACTCGCTGGGCGGAAGGTAGTCAGGAAGCGGATCGAGACCGCGGTCCGCCATCGTCTCGCTCCAAAGCTCGACCTTACCCGAGGGGGTCGGAAAGACGCCGTTCGAGAATGGCACGGCCTCGTCAGGCGAGAATTGAAGCGGCACGGTTCCTTCAGCTTGGAGACGTTCGAGGGTGATCCCGTCGAGGAGTGGATTCGTCGCTCGTGTCGCGTTTAGAACTCCGGCCAGCGCCTCCTCTGCTGACTCCTTGAGCCACGGCTCCTCGTAGCCCATTCCGGCGGCCAAGAGTCGCATCACGTCCCAGTTGCTCTTCGCCTCCGCCAGGGGATCGATCGCGGCGTGGTTGTACTGCAAGTGGCGATGACCGTAGGGCTTATGTAAATCGATCTGTTCGAGCTGCGTCGTCGCGGGCAGCACGAAATCGGCATAGCGGGCGGTGTCGGTCATGAACTGCTCGTGGACAACGGTGAATAAGTCCTCACGCCGCAGACCCTCATCGATGCGTGCCGCGTTCGGTGTCGCCGCGGCTGGATTGGCGCAGAAGACGTAGAGCGACTTCACGGGCGGGTCCTGTGCCTCGCCGGTAAGTGCCGCTCCTAAGCGGTTCATGTTGATCGTTCGCGGCGTCGCCGGGCATGTCGCGGCATGGCCGACCGCCTCAGCGTCCCAGCTGACGTACCCGCTCGTCGAATAGGCCAGACCGCCGCCAAGCACGCCGATTTGGCCGGCGATGGCCGGCAAGCAGGCGAGAGCTCGCGCCGTTTGTCCGCCGTTTCCATGGCGCTGGACACCGTCCGCGAACTTCAGCATGGCGGGTTTTGTCGTTCCGTATCGTCGCGCCAGTGCCGTGATCGTCGCTGGGGAAAGCCCGGTGATCGCCGCCACGCGATCCGGAGGGAAGGCGGCGGCGCGTTCGCGCAGGGCATCCCAGCCAATACTGTTCTGTCGCAACCAGGCCTCGTCGTGGAGACCTTCTGCGAAGAGCACGTTCATCAGCCCGAGTGCCAGCGCTCCATCCGTGGCGGGTCTCGGCCGTATGTGCTGGTCGGCGGATCGGGCCGTCAGGGTTCGGCGGGGGTCAATCACCACGACGTAGGCGCCTCCGCGTTGCGCCTCTCGCAGAAGTGGCAGGAAGTGCGGACTTGTACTAGCCGGGTTGTGGCCCCAGATAATGATCAACTTGCTCTCGCGGACATCACGAACGTCGGGCGCCATCCGGGCGCCGAGCGTCGCGTTCACTGCCGCCTCGGCGGCGGCGCCGCAGATCGAACGCTCCAGCCCACTCGCACCCATCCGGTTCCATAATCGGGTGTTGCAGAGACCAAGTTGGAGCAGACCAAGCGTACCGCTGTAGGAGTATGGGAGAATCGCCGCCGCGCCGTACTCGTTGATGATCTCCCGCCATCGGTCGGTGATCTCGGCGATCGCCTCGGGCCACGAGACGCGACTCCACCGGTCGCTCCCTTTCGGCCCGATACGTCGTAACGGATACCGCAATCGATCGGGCGCGTAGACCCGCTGCAGGTACGGTCGTACCTTCGCGCAGAGCCACCCTTGGGTAATCGGGTGCAATGGATCACCGGAGAACCGGATCGCCCGACCGTCGCGGACCTCGACCAGCGTCGCGCAGGTGTCAGGGCAGTCATGCGGGCACGCCCCCCGCACGACGGATGTTTGAACGGGGATGGCCATTTATCCGCTCCGGTTTAGCTCGCGGACGGAGACGGTTTCGCATCCGTTAGCGCCCGCCTCACGCATGTCTGGTAGTCTACCGCGTCCGCGACAGCAACCGTTCGCCGCTCGGGGAGGAGCCTGTGGCACGCTACATCCTCGGCCGTTTGGTGAGTCTCGTCTTCGTCCTCATCGCCGTGTCGATTATTGCGTTCTTGCTCATGCACACGGTACCTGGCGGTCCGTTCGATGTCTCGGAGCGCCGGCTTCCCGAGGCGACGCGTCTGGCCCAACTCCGAAAATACGGTCTCGACGGACCACTGTGGGAGCAATACCTGCGCTATATGTCGCATGCGCTTCGCGGCGATTTTGGCGTCCCTTTTCAGAGTCCGACGGAAACCGTCACCGGACTGATCGCGCGTACCTGGCCGGTCACGATCAAAATTGGACTTCCAACCATTCTGATCGCCTTCTCCCTTGGTAGTCTCTTAGGCACCATCGCCGCGCTCAACCAGAACAGTTGGCTCGATTACGCTGTCACGTTTGGCGCTACGCTTGGTCTCGTCCTACCGAATTTCGTCGTTGCCATCTGGCTCGTCCTCCTCTTCAGTGTTCGCTTCCACTGGCTGCCGCCCGGCGGCTGGGGCGCGCCGCGCAACTACGTCCTCCCAGTCCTGGCCTACTCAATGGCCCCCACGGCGCTTGTGGCTCGCTACGCCCGTGCTAGTCTCCTCGAAGCGATGCGCGCCGATCACGTCCGGACAGCCCGCGCAAAGGGTCTTAGCGAGCGACGCGTGCTCCTCGGTCACGTTGCCCGCAACGGTCTGATTCCGTTCGTCACGATCCTCGTGCCCGAGATTCCGAATATCTTGACCGGCTCCATTTTCATCGAGTCGACGTTTCGCATTCCCGGTCTCGGCCGCTTCTTCGTCACCAGCACGTCCAGCCGCGATTATCCGATGATTCTCGCGCTGGTCCTGCTCGTTGCTGCTCTGTGGGGATTCACGTACCTCCTAACCGACGTGATCTACACTGTCATCGACCCCCGAATCCGGCTGTTCGGCAGCGCGGGACGGTAGCCAGTAATGAGTGCTCCCGCCGCGTTAAACCAGGCTTCCCAGATCACCTCCCTGCGCCTGTCTCCCACCGCGCACGGAAACGCCTACTACGCCAGCCGTCGCTTCGTTCGGCAGCGACTGGCGGTCGTCGGGCTCGTTGTCACGCTCGCGCTGATCTTTATCGGACTCTGTGCCCCACTCCTCGCCCCGGCGCCCTACGACTTCGCCGACCTGATGAGCGCCAACGAGTTTCCGGACCGGAGTCACCCCCTGGGCACCGACGTGATCGGTCACGACTACCTGAGTCGCATCATCTTCGGCGTCCGCACCTCCCTGATCGTCGGGTTTTCGGCTGTCGTTGTTGCCTGCTTCGTCGGCATTCCTCTTGGGCTGCTCGCAGGTCTCCGCGGCGGCCTTGCCGACTTTGCCGTTATGCGTTGCGTCGAGGTGATGACCGCCTTCCCCGGCATCCTCTTCGCCATTTTTCTCATCTCCGTCGTCGGCAGCGGCCTCCTGAATGTCATCCTGGTTATCGGCTTGACCAGCTGGGTGACCCTCTGCCGGCTCACCCGCGCCCAACTCCTCACCCTCCGGGAGCAGGAGTACGTCCTTGCCGCCCGCAGCATCGGCGTCGACGATCGGACCATCGCGCTTCGTCACCTGCTCCCAAACGCGATGGCGCCGCTGATTGTCGCGATTACGCTTAGTATCCCGACCGCGATCTTCACCGAAGCCGGGCTCAGCTTCTTGGGCATCGGTATCAACGAGCCAACCCCCAGCCTCGGACGCATGGTCGCCGATAGCGCACCGTATATCCGCGTCTACTGGTATCTTGGGCTCTTTCCGACGATGGCCATTGCTCTGGCGATGCTTGGCTTCACCTTTGTCGGCGACGGGTTGCGGGACGCCCTGGACCCGCGCCAGAATTAGGCTCCCATTTTCAGGCGAGTGGCCAACGCCGGCGTTGGTCTCGGTGATAACGCGAGAGGAGTCCAACGATGGATCAACGTCTCAACGCCGACCGTGTCGAAGCTGACGACGGTCCTCCCACTGACACCAACGTGGCCGGATCGACCGCCGGACGCTCGTCCGTGGTGCCGCCGCGGTCGCCGTCGGCGCCACGGGACTCTATCGTGTCGGCGACGCCGCGGCGGTTAACCCGGGAAGGTCAAGATCGGTCGCGGCCGTCGCCCGGGCACAGACCTTACCCGATGATGCCGCGCCTACCGACCAACAGGTTTGGCGTCGTGCGTGCGATCCCACGCTCGCTAAGGTGCTCGATTTCTACGAGCAGGTCTACGAGCGTCCGGTTCCCGCCGACCTTTTCAGTGATCCCCTCGTCCGGTTGACGAAAGAATTCGAAATTGTCCCTGCCGCCGCGACCGAATGGTCGGGCAGCAAGGATGGCAAAACCTGGACGTTCCAACTCGATCCGAACCTCGTCTGGAGCGACGAGAAGCCGGTGACCGCCGCCGACTGGGTGGCGACCTTTCAATACGCCGCCGACCCGAAGCATGCCTGGGATTTCACATGGTTCTGGAGTCCGGTGATCAAGGGTTTTGCCGATGCGGTCGCCGGTACCATCCCTCCCGACAAGATCGGTGTGAGGCAGGGCGCCAGCCCCCAAGAGCTGATCTTTGAAACGGTGGACCCGGCGCCATATCTCCCGGCCATGCTGCTCTACTCGGTGCCGCTGTCCGCGGCGGCGCTGGCCAGCCACGGTCCGCTGTACAACACCAACCCTGACACGGCGGTCTCCTCCGGTCCCTTCATTCTCCACGAATGGGTCCGGGACCAGTCCATCACCTACGAGCGGAATCCGAGTTATCGAGGGACGCTCAAGGTGCCGATCCAGCGGGTCGTCTCCAAACTTGCCGCGCCAACGACCATGTACAGCCTGTACGAGTCGGGCGAGATCGATTTCATGGACAACCCCGCCCCCGCCGAGCTCAAGATCGTCCAGTCTGACCCTGATCTCGCCAACCAGATTTTCCAGGGGGTCGGGGATTTTCGGGTCGATTACCTCTTCTTCGACGTCACCAAGGCGCCGTTCGACAACCTCAAGGTGCGGCAGGCGTTCAGTCACGTCGTCGACCGCGACGCCATCAAAGAGAAGATTCTCGGCCCAATCGGCAATCCCGCCTTTTCGTTCTTAGCTCCCGGCTTCCCCTCTTCCAACATGGACGCGCTCAAGGACGTTCAAAAGTTCGACCCGGCGATGGCCAAGCAACTCCTCGCCGACGCTGGGTATCCCGATGGCGCGGGTTTCCCAACGCTCGAGCTCTGGTTGCGAGCGCCGACGCCGGTTGACTCCGAAGTCGCTGGTGCCATCGCCTCCATGCTCAAACAGCATCTCAACATCAATATCGAAATCAGTGCCAAGGACCAGAAGCTCTTCACCGACGCCATGAACGCCAAGCCGACCAAAATTCTCTTCGGCTACGTCTCCTACGGCATGGACTACCTCGACCCCTCCAACATGCTCGGGTTGTGGCTGAGCGGTGGGCGCCACCCATGGTCCAATCCCGAGTTCGACAAGAAGGTCAAAGAGGCGACGTCGTTCCTCGGTGACCCGGCTCAGCGGAATACCATGTTCCAGGAGGGCGAACGGATCCTCGTCGGCGACGTGCCGGCCGTCTTTGTCTACTACCGCACCCCGGTCCAGTTCATCAAACCCTACGTCAAGGGTGATGCCTTGAAACCCGACAAGAACGGCGTCGCCGCGATCCATTGGCCGGAATACACCACGATGAGTACGGTCCCCGAAGGCCTCTACATCGGCAACGACGCGCCACCCAATCGCACGTAGGATGTCCTCGGGCTAACAATCGTCTCGTCCGGGGCTCGATGGCTCAGCCTGTTCACCACGCGCTGACAAATCGCTGACGGTCCGTCGCCTGATCGGCGTTGTAAGTAGGAGTTGCACCGGTCTCCGCCCCTCGCGGAGACCGGTGCCAGGAGTGCCGGTTTGTCCCTTCGCGATCTTTTCCTCCTCGACCCCGAGGTCGTCTTTCTCAACCATGGCTCGTTCGGCGCCTGTCCTCGACCCGTCTTCGAGGAATACCAGCGCTGGCAACGTGAGCTGGAGAGACAACCGGTCGAGTTTCTTGGTCGGCGTAGCGAGGCCCTGCTCGACGAAGCCCGAGCTCGGCTCGCCGCGTACCTCAATGCCGGCGCCGATGACATCGTCTTCGTCCCGAACGCGACCTCGGGGCTCAACGTCGTCGCTCGATCCCTGCCACTCAAGGCCGGTGACGAAGTCCTCACGACCGATCTCGAATACGGCGCGCTTGACCGCACCTGGGCTCATGTTTGCGACCGGGCCGGTGCCCGCTACGTCCGCGCCTTGGTCCCCGCACCGGTCTCGTCTTCAGCCGCGGTGGTTGACGCGATCTGGACCCGCGTCACGCCCCAAACCAAAGTCCTGTTCCTCAGTCATATCACCTCGGGGACGGCGCTCACGCTTCCCGTCGCTGAATTGTGCTCGCGCGCCCGCGACGCCGGCATTCTTTCGATTATCGACGGAGCGCACGCGCCGGGACAGCTGCCCCTCGACTTGACCGCCACTGGCGCGGATGTCTACGCCGGAAATTGTCATAAATGGCTCTGTGCGCCAAAGGGATCCGCCTTCTTGTACGTTCGACCCGAGCATCAACCCTTCGTCGAGGCGATGGTCATCAGTTGGGGTTGGGTGGAAGGGAGCGAGCACTACCGTCCCGAACGCTCCTTCGTCAGCCGCAACCAGTGGCAGGGCACCCGCGATCTGGCAGCGTTCCTCTCCGTCCCCGCCGCGATCGACTTCCAGAACGACCATGACTGGCCAAGCGTTCGCGCCACCTGCCATGCCCTCGCCGTCGAGGCGCAGGAACGAATCTCGGCGCTGACCGGTCTTCCGCCGATCATCGCGCCGTCAGACGAGGCGGAGTCTTGGTTCGCGCAGATGGTCGCCGTGCCGCTGCCGCCGGTCGATAAGCGTCCGTTCCAGCGGCGCCTGTACGACGACTATCGCATCGAGATCCCGCTCTCCCAGTGGGACGCGACGACGCTCATCCGGGTCTCAATCCAGGGCTACAACACGCGTCAGGACCTCGACGCACTCCTCGCTGCTCTGGAAAAGATCCTCCCCGAATCGGTCGCCTAGCGGCCGGAGGGACGGCGAATCCCACGGAACGCCTCAGGTTCTTTTCCTCGCTCCCGGTAACCCTACCTTTGGTCGCCGTGCGTGACCTGGTACATCTGCTTCGTCAATTCGACGTGGGCCAGATGCTCCCGCGCGTGCCCATAATTGGAGAGCAGCCAATACAACCCGGTTTGCGGCGGTCGGTCGCCTCGCGGGCGCTCCGCCGTGAGATCGTCTGGGGTGATCGCGCCCGTCATCTCCGCCAAGAGCGCGTCCCCATCGTCGAGCCGGCGCAGCAGGCTCGCCTCCGTCTCCGCGCCAGTCCGGAACTCAGCGTCTCGGTCGCGGTCCCCCGGCACCGCCCTCACCGTCCGCAGCACTTCCGCCTCTGACCCCAGTGTGTGTACCACTAAAATCGCCACCGAGTTGGCTTCCGGGGCCGGCACCCAATTGAGCGCCGCTTCATCCAGCCCGCCCACTGCTTCTCGGAGCTTGGCGTGAACCGCCCGGTACAGGTCAGCAACCGTCGCCACCACCGGTTCCATCGCGTCTCCTCCTATACGTTGCCGGCGTTCCAGTCTCGTCACGCCGCCGTGCCAACCGCCTACAATGCCCGTATCTTACGCTCGCGGTTGGTTCCGCTGGTGCTATCCTCGGACTATCAAAATTCGCTTTCTGAGCTGAGGACTGAGATATCCGGTCCTGAGCGTCTTCTCGACAATTGTCATCGAACAGGAGTCTACCTTGGCTGATTCGTCTCCATATCACAAGACCACTCTTCCCAACGGCGCTCGTGTCGTCACCGGGCCAATGTCCGGCGTCAAGTCCGCGAGCCTGATCTTCTACTATGGCGTTGGCTCTCGCTTCGAGCCGTCCCCCGTCGCGGGCGTCTCCCATTTCCTGGAGCACATGCTCTTCAAAGGCACCGAACGGCGCCCAGACCCGATGCAAATTTCGCAGGAGGTCGAGGGCGTCGGTGGCGTGCTCAACGCCGCGACCGGACGCGAGTCCACCAATTACTGGTGCAAAATTCCGAGTACCCATTTCGCTTCCGCCTATGACGTCCTCGCCGATATTCTCCGCAATTCCGTCATCGATCCCGCCGAGCTCGATAAAGAGCGGTCAGTCATTTTCGAGGAGATCCGGGCTATCCAGGATTCTCCCGAGGATCTCGTCCACGAGGTTATCGACGAGGTCGTCTGGGACCGTCAAGCCGTCGGCCGCTCCATCGCCGGCTCCGAGGAAACGGTTAGCAACGTCACGCGCGATTCAATGGTCGATTACTGGCACCGCAACTACGGCCCGGGCCGCCTCGTAGTCGCCGCCAGCGGCGACGTCGCCCATGACGAGGTCGTCGCTCTGACCGAACGACACTTCGGGGACCTCGCCAAGCCCGCCGCCCCCGACGATTTCGAGCGCGCCGCGACCGAGCAGCAGGCGGCTCGCGTCCGCCTCGTCGAACGCGACACAGAGCAGGCGCACCTCTGCCTCTCGATGCCCGCCCTCCCCTATTCGACCGAGCGCCGCTATGTCCAGTCGACCATCGAAGCGATTCTGTCATCTGGCATGAGCTCACGCCTGTTCCAAGAAATTCGCGAGAAGCGCGGCCTCGTCTACTCCGTCTATGGCTATTTCCGACCCTACGCCGATGTCGGCCAGGGTGTCGTCTACGCCGGCACCGACTTGGAGCGGGTCGAGGAGACGATCGCTGCCACCATTGGAGAGCTCAGGAAGCTTCGCGACGAGACCGTCCCGGAGGACGAGCTGCGGCGGACCAAGGAGCTCCGAAAGGGACGCCTGCTGATGGGCTTGGAGGACAGTCGCTCCGTGGCATCGTGGATCGGCAGCCAAGAAGCGACCTACGGCGAAATCAAGACTCCCGAGCAGATCATGGAGAAGATCGAAGCCGTGACCGCCGACCAGGTTCAGGAGCTGTCGCGCGAGATATTTCGCGAGGACAAACTGAACCTGGCCCTCGTTGGTCCCTACAGCGACCCCGAACCGTTCGCCAACCTCCTCAAGCTCTGATGTCCTTCACGGCCCCCACGCTCATCAGCGCACCCTCGCTCGCCCGGTCGACCGCGTTGGCTACGCCGTCGGGTCCGATAACGTCGCTGCCGCGCGCCGAGCCGAGCGACTCCACCGCGGAGCGGTAGCACGTGATGCCGGATTCATCCACTCTGCTCGACGAAAGCCTGTCGCCCACCGCAACGGTGTCAACGCAGCCGTTAACCGGGGTTGGCGACCTTTCCCATCTGGCCTGGTCAGCGATTATTGATCTCGCGTTGGCCGAAGACCTCGCCACTGGGGACGTCACGTCCGACGCCACCGTTTCATCAACCACGATCGGGCGCGGGACCATCATCGCTAAGGCAGCCGGCATCATTTCGGGCCTTGATGTCGCCGCGGCCGTGTTCGATCGTGTCGACGCCACGATCGCGTTTCGCCCATCGGTGGCGAACGGCTCGCGGGTTGAACCCGACCAGGGCATCGCCAGTCTCCAGGGTCCAGCCCGGAGTCTGCTCGCCGCCGAGCGCGTCGCTCTCAACTTCCTCCAGCACCTCTCGGGAATCGCCACACTGACCGGACGATACGTCGCCGCCGTCGCTGGCACCCCCGTGCGTATCGTCGATACGCGCAAAACCACGCCGGGCCTGCGCCCATTGGAGAAGGTGGCGGTGCGCCACGGGGGCGGCCACAATCATCGCTACAACCTCGGCGATGGTGTCCTCATCAAGGACAACCATCTCGCCGCCGTCGGCGGTCCCGACCGTGTTTCCCGCGCCGTCCACCTCGCGCGCCAGCGGGCTCCTCACACCCTGCGGATCGAGGTCGAAGTCACCAACTTGGAGGAGGTCCGGCAGGCGCTCGCCGCCGCGGCTGATTGCATCCTCCTCGACAACATGTCCATCGACGGGATAAAGGACGCGGTCCAGCTCGTCGGCGGACGGGCACTGCTTGAAGCCTCGGGTAACGTCACCTTGGCAACAGTCCGCGCCATCGCCGAAACGCGCGTCGACCTCATTTCCGTCGGCGCACTCACCCACTCCGCCCCCGCGCTTGACCTGAGCCTCCGGTTCGACCTTGACGTCAAAGACGGGCCAGTCTAGCCGAACACACGGGCAATCTAAGGAGAGCGAGTCGCGGGTTCCAACTCGTCCCGCCCCGTTTGGTGTCTTCTTGTCACATATCAGGCTTGGCGGCTATCTCCTCACCATTTCTTCGCGAGCCGCGTGTCCGTACATCTCCCATGCATTGCGGAACCCGCTCCATTCCGGTATGCTGCGACACGGGAAACACAGTTCCGCCACAGCTAGGTGAGGCCTCCGAAACCTTCGCCGGTCGAGGAGCGTTCTACAGTCTGGCCGGACATGGTCAGCCGAGGCATTCACTAAGCTCGGAGCGGGAGGCGATTTTCGGTGCTTGGGGGCGTGTCGACGGAGATGAGGACAATGCAGCGGAGCGGACAGAAGCGTGGGAGCCGGGACGGGGCGGCAATCGTCCGTCAGCATCACTTGCCTCGGAGCGTCCCGCGAAAGCGGCATCGTCTTTCAATCATAGCGTTGCTCCTTTGCTTCGGGCTCTTGCCCCTCCAGATCATTCAGCCGGCGATGGCGCAGGACCAAAGCCCTCCCATCGCTCCGGTTGACGACGGTTCGGGCGTCGGCGTCGTCGATAATAATCCAGTCGCCGTTGTCGACGGCCAGAGCGTTGATACCGCCAGCGATTCGTCCGTCGCCCCATCCGACGACGGATCGTCCGCGCCGGCGGTGGATCAGACGACCACGATCGACGACTCCGCCGCCGTGCCAGCCGATGACCCATCTGCAACAATCAACGATTCGGCCCAAGTTAACGCGCAGGCTCCCCCGTCCGCTATGGCGGCGCAAGTCACCGCCGCCGTTCCCGACGTGAATTGGTCCCCGCCGCAAACCGTCTATATCCCCGAGACCGGCCAGACAATCGATGGCGTCTTCCTCGATCTCTGGCGAAACTGGGGTGGCGCCACCGGCTTCGGCGACCCGATCACCCCGGAGTTGCAGGAGAACGGGCACATCGTTCAATACTTCGGGTACGCGCGCCTCGAGTATTGGCCGGAAGACCCCAACGGGAACATCGTCCATTTTGGCGATATTGGCGACGCGATGCGGCCCTTCATCATTCGTCGCGGCGCGCCTGGGAACGGGCCCGCCGTGACGGAGGCCGCCCGCGCGGCTCTAGCGTGGCTCCCTCTCACTACCAAGGAAATCAAGACCGACAGCGATTCATACCGGTACATCGCCGCAACGAAACACTCCGTCAGCGGCGACATCAAGTCGTTTTGGCAAACCGGTGGTCAGGCGGACTTCCTTGGGAACCCGCTGACCGAACCGTATGTCGCCGGTGGGAACACGTACCAGGTCTTCGAACGCGGCAAGGTCGTTCAAGAGCCAGGCGGCTACCCATACCTGCTCCCGGCCGGTGAGCTTGCGGCTGCCCGCGACGCTCTCAATACTGCGCCGATCGCCCAGAACGGTGTCCCCACCTACAGCGAAGAGCTCTTCATCCCGCCGCCACCACCACCGCCGCCCGCTCCCGCCGCCTCCGGCGCTACCCCTGATCCGAACGGGGAGAAATGGGTCCAAGTCAGCCTCGGGCAGCAATACGCGACCGCATGGCAGGGCGATACCGTCGTCTGGCAGGGCTATGTCAGCACCGGGCGGGAGGGGTTCGAGACCCCAACCGGTACCTTCCACATCCTGACCAAGCTCGAGTCGCAGACGATGGAAGGGGTCATCGGCGGTGAGTATTACAACGTGCCCAACGTCCCCTGGGTGATGTACTTCACGGATTTGGGGCACGCCCTGCATGGCACCTACTGGCACAACAACTTCGGCACGCCGATGAGCCACGGCTGCGTCAATCTGCCGATGGACGTCGCCGAGTGGATGTACCAGTGGGCACCCGTCGGCACACGTGTCGAAATCGATCCGTGATCTGATCGGACGGCTTGACATCCCGCGACGAGGAATGCCGAGAGCGGCGGCGGCAGGTTCCCCAGCGGATGACTGCCGCCTTCCATCATCTTGATCTAAACTACAAGCCGTAGACCAATCTCCGCGCAAGCACGCTCGGCTGACGCGTTGGCTGCCTTGGCCGTCGCGTATACGACCGAATCGGCGGCTCAGACCCGCCCGTCCCCGCGGAGGCCGCATGCCGCGAGAGGACACGCTGAACATGGACCAAATGACCGCGCCATCCCTGCCCGATCCCTTCGGCGCCCGCGCCACCCTAACGACGTCACAGGGCACGACGGTCGCCTATTATCGGCTGCCCACGCTCGTTGAGCAGGGTCTCACCGACCTCGACCGCCTGCCATTCACCGTCCGCATCCTGCTGGAGAACGCCCTTCGCAACGCTGGCGGCGCGTTCGTCGATGAAGCGGATGTTCATGCCCTCGCCCGCTGGCGCCCGCGTCCATCAGGCGAGGTTGCAGAGGATGTTGAGTTACCGTTCTTGCCAGGCCGGGTCGTGCTCCAGGATTTCACCGGCGTCCCGGCGGTCGTCGACCTTGCCGCGATGCGCTCCGCCGTCGCCCGGTTTGGAGCCGACGTTACGCGCATCAATCCGCTCGTTCCCGCCGATCTTGTGATCGATCACTCCGTCCAGGTCGATAGCTTCGGCACCACCATCGCCTTCGCCCACAACGTTGATCTCGAGTACGAGCGAAACCGCGAGCGGTACGCACTGCTCCGTTGGGGACAGCAAACGTTCCAGAATTTCCGAGTTGTTCCGCCCGGTACGGGCATAGTTCACCAGGTCAACCTCGAGTACCTGGCCACCGTCGTTCAAACCCGCCAGCTGGGCTCTGAGACGATCGCCTTCCCGGATACCCTTGTTGGCACCGATTCCCATACCACGATGATCAACGCCCTCGGTGTCCTCGGCTGGGGGGTCGGGGGCATCGAGGCCGAAGCGGTTCTCCTCGGGCAGCCCCTCTATCTCCTTGAACCGGAGGTCGTCGGGGTCCGCCTCACTGGAAGCCTCCGTCAGGGCGCCACGGCTACTGATCTCGTCCTGGCTGTCACCGAGATGCTCCGCCAACACGGCGTCGTGGGCCGCTTTGTGGAGTTCTGCGGCGTCGGCCTCAGCAACCTCACCCTCGCCGATCGCGCCACCATCGCCAACATGGCGCCCGAGTACGGCGCGACGGCCGCCTTCTTCCCGGTTGATGCCGAAACGCTCCAGTATCTCCGCCTCACCGCCCGCTCCGAGGAGCAGGTCGATCTCGTGGAGCGCTATTGCAAGGAGCAAGTCCTCTTCCGCACCGACGAGACGCCCGACCCCGCGTTCAATGAGCTCCTCGAGCTCGATCTCAAGGCGGTCCGTCCCAGCGTCGCCGGTCCCCGCCGTCCCCAAGATCGCGTGCCCATTGGCGACCTTCGTCGCACATTCCGCGCGGCCTATAAGACGACCTTTGGTGAAGACGCCGACGAGCCCGAGGAGCCGGACATTGAGCGCCTCGAATCCGAAGGCGGCGCCATCGCCGCGGACCAAACAATTCCTCCCGAAGCGCCGACCCGCCGCACCCACGTTGGCAATGCCCAAGTCGAGCTTGATGGCGGCCGGACCCCACTCCACCACGGCTCGGTCGCCATCGCCGCGATTACATCATGCACCAACACCTCGAACCCTTCGGTGATGATCGGTGCCGGTCTCGTCGCCAAAAAGGCGATCGAGCGCGGCCTCGACGTCCCTCCCTACGTCAAGACCAGCCTGGCGCCCGGATCTCAAGTTGTCACCCGCTATCTCCAGCAAGCGGGCCTCTTGCCGTACCTCGAGGCGCTCGGCTTCCACGTCGTCGGTTATGGTTGCACGACCTGCATCGGCAACAGTGGTCCTCTGCCCCAACAGGTCGCCGCCGCCGTCGATGAGCATGACCTCGTCGTCGCCGCCGTCCTCTCCGGCAATCGCAACTTCGAGGGTCGCATTCACCCCCATGTCCGGGCCTCGTTCCTCGCCTCGCCCCCCCTGGTCGTTGCCTACGCCCTGGCCGGCACGGTCGACATCAACCTCAATCGCGATCCCGTCGGCTTCGATCCCAACGACGATCCCGTCTACCTCAAGGACCTCTGGCCGAGCCAGGAGGAGGTCCAACAGACGATTGCCGAAGCGCTCGACCCCGCTATGTTCCGCGAGGAGTACAAGACCGTCTTCGCGGGAGATGCGCGCTGGCAGGATCTGCCCGTCCCCGCCGGCAACCTCTATGACTGGGACGAGACCTCGACCTACGTCCAGGAGCCGCCCTTCTTCCAAGACCTTTCGCCCGAGTTATCGCCGCTGTCCAACGTCCAAGGCGCCCGCGTCTTGGCCCTCCTCGGTGACTCCGTCACCACCGACCACATCTCCCCCGCCGGCTCCATCCCGAAGGACAGCCCTGCCGGGCGCTACCTGATCGAGCAAGGCGTCAAGCCGTACGAGTTCAACTCCTTCGGCTCCCGGCGCGGCAACCACCAGGTCATGATTCGTGGCACCTTCGGTAATATTCGTCTCCGCAACCTGCTCACTCCGGACAAAGAAGGAAACCACACCCTCTACCTGCCGACGGGCGAGGAGACGAGCATCTACGACGCTTCCATACGCTATCAGACCGAGGGGACTCCGCTGCTCATCGTCGCCGGCAAGGAATACGGCACCGGCTCCTCCCGCGACTGGGCCGCGAAGGGTACGCTCCTCCTCGGCGTCCGCGCCGTCCTCGCTGAAAGCTTCGAGCGCATCCACCGCTCGAACCTCGTTGGCATGGGCGTCCTCCCCTTGCAATTCCTCGCCGGCGAGACTGCCGCCTCCCTCGGCCTAACTGGGCATGAAATGTTTGACATCATTGGCGTCGATATGCTGGCCCCGCGTGCGAAGTTGACTGTCCGCGTCGCCGCCGAGGATGGCTCGACCAGGGAGTTCTCCGCCATCGCCCGGATCGACAGCCCCGTCGAGGTCGACTACTACCGCAACGGCGGCATCCTCCCGACGGTCCTCCGGAGGCTCATCGACGGTGCTACCGCCTGACGACCGACCACACAGGAGAAACGTCCGACGTTAGAACCGCACGCCCCCTGATATCGGCCCGCGAAGCCGTGCGCGAACGTCCGGTCTGCAGCGACACGTAATTGAGCGGCATGCTCGAGAATCTGACAATCGTAAATCGGACGCCGCTCCGGACCGTGACGTTGGCGATGAGACTTGTGCGTTCCTCGGAACACTGACTGACCCGCCTTTCGGAGTTCCGCGCCTCGACGTATCATTGGGAGGTCACTATGCAACAAGGCTCCGGGGCGGCAGGGGGTCAGGTGCGGGCGACGCTCTCCGGCCTCGTTCCTCGTCATGCCAACACGATTGTCGTCGGCGGGGGCACCTCTGGCTCCGTCGTCGCCGGCGTCCTCGCCGAGCGGTCTGATGAAACCGTACTCGTCCTTGAAGCCGGCCCCGACTACGGTCCCTTCGCCGCCGGCCACTGGCCCCAGAACCTTCTCGATGCCCGCGCTCTGGGCTATACCGATGCCTGGGACTACGACAGCGGCGACACGTATGCCGACCGAATCGTCCCCTTCGAGCGCGCCCGTGTCATCGGCGGTTGCTCCTCCCACAACGGATGCGCCGCGATCTGGGGCAGCCGGGCCGACTACGACGGCTGGGCGGCGCTCGGCGAGGCTGCTTGGTCGGCCTCTGAGCTTCGTCCTCTCTTCCGGCACGCCGACGCTCGCCTCCGTGTGCGGAAGTACGCGCCCTCCGAGATCACGCCGTTCCATCAGGCCCTTCTCGATGCCGCCCCCGGGATCGGTATCCCCCTCGTCGAAGATCTCAATGACCTCGAACAGGACACCGGCATAGCGGCTAGCCCGGTCAATATCCACGATGGCGTTCGCTGGAACGCCGCCTTCGCCTACCTCGATCCCGTCCGCGATCGCCCCAACCTGACCGTCATCGGCGATACGACGGTTGATCGCCTCATCGTCGCTGGGGACCGCGTCGTCGCCGTCGAAGCCATCGTCGCGGGCACCCGCTACCGGATCGAAACCGACCGCGTCGTGGTCTCCGCCGGAGCCTACGGCTCGCCCGCCGTCCTCCTCCGCTCGGGCATCGGTGATCCCGGCGAGCTCCCAACAGTCGGCATTGCGCCCGTCCTTGACTTGCCGGGCGTGGGTAGGAACCTTCACGACCATCCATCGGCGATCGTCACCTTCGGTGGTACGTCAGTGCTCGATCGCCAGATGGCAGGCTTCGCATCCACCCACTGGACCCCCGAGGAGCAGACCATCGCCAAAGCCCGCTCGACGCGCTGCACCGAAGCCTTCGACCTCCACCTCTACCCAGTCGGCGGTCCCGACCCCATCGATGCCGGCGCCCCGCGATGGAAACTTCCCGTCGCGTGTATGACGCCTCGTTCACGTGGCCGCCTCACCCTCCGCAGTTCCGATCCGCTGGCGCCCATAGCCATCGATCATCGCTATCTCTCTGATCCCGAGGGTCACGACCGCGCTGTCCTCGTCGATGGCCTTCGCCTCGCCCGGGAACTAGCTCAAGAACCTCGTCTGCGCAATCTCCTCGGCTCCGAATCCTCACCTGGTCCCGCGGTTCGCACTGACTCCGACCTCCACACCTTCGTTGATGCCACGTGTGTCCACTACTACCATCCTGTCGGTACCTGTCGCATGGGTCCGGAGTCCGATCTCCTCGCCGTCGCCGACGGTCGAGGCAAGATCCACGGACTCGCCAATGCGTTTATCGCCGATTGCTCGCTGATCCCAGTCATTCCTCGGGCCAACACGAACATCCCCGCGGTGGTGATCGGCGAGCGTATCGCCCGCTGGCTCCTCCAAGCCGTCTCCTCGTGACCTTCACCGCCGCCCATGCCGTCCTATCGTCCGTTGATCTTTTCCCCAAAAGATCCAAAAGGCTCGTCAGCCTGACCCCTTGACACTCGCTATAAGAACATATATTCTACTCACTAAGCGGCACCCATGGCATGATGGGCGGGCCTGGGCAGTGCGAGAATCTGCCCGGGGTGGCTCCCCGTCATCCGCGCCCCCGGCACTCACCCGGGTCACCCCGAGTCCCTCCCCGTCGTTGG